>Ga0134092_1000697_pt1 | contig 32829 bp, 30 predicted proteins | sample 3_6taG_FD_94454 | JGI IMG/M metagenome (GOLD analysis project Ga0134092, IMG submission 94454) | Switchgrass degrading microbial communities from high solid loading bioreactors in New Hampshire, USA - 3_6_20_6_A3 metaG | ecosystem: Engineered > Bioreactor > Semi-continuous > Anaerobic >... | reverse complement strand
TCATTATCCTCGTTTAAAAGAATATTAACCATTAACCTTATAACTTCACGAGGAGTGTAATGGTCACCTGCCTCTGCATGTTCAGAAAATCTCCTGATAAGTTCCTCAAATATGTAACCCATTTCGGTATTGCTTACCTTATCAGGATGTAAGTCTATCTTATTAAACTCAGATACCACAAGATAAAGCAGGTTGTTGTCACTAAGTTTTGTAATCTGCTTGTCAAAATCAAAGTGTTCTATAATTTCTCTGGCGTTTTTAGAAAAGCCGTTAATATAATTTCTTAAATTGTTTGCGATATTATCGGGGTCAGCCAATAACTTTTCAAAATCATATTTGCTGGTGTTATTAAATTCCTGCTTTGATATCCTATTTAAAACAGGGTCCATGTTTTGGAGCCCTGATTTCTTTAAGGCTTCATACTTTTCCAATACTTCCTGCTTAGTGGCTGCAAGAACACAGTCAAACCGCCTTAGTACGGCCATAGGTAATATTACATCTCCGTACTGTTCTTTTTTATATGGTCCCCTTAGAAGTTCTGCTATGCTCCATATGAAATTAACTTTATCTTGAAAGTTATTCACTAATATCACTCCTAGGTATTTATCAATTTGGACTATTTAATTAGACCTGGTATATATACTAAATTATATCATCTTTGTTATCATCCTTCCTTCCTCTAACACTTGCCCGTTCTCGCCTTAACACTATTTACCTAATCTCTCCGAGAGAAAAACTCGTATTATAAAGTAGGGATAATCCTTAAATATCAACATCTTCAGCCCTAACCCCCTCTACCTTACCCAAAATATTCCTAAAAAAAACAAGGCTCCATAAGATTTTCTGACCTATTTTCACCACTATTCCTAACACAACTTTTTTGGGACACGAGATTTTTTGAAAAAATACAAAAAGGATAGGTGTCATATCTTACCACCTATCCCTTTATTTTTCTATTAACGCTTCCATATACTATTTTCTCTTTCTTTCCCTTTTTTTGAATATAGTCCCACCCTCTTATCTCTCAACACTTAATCTTCATATAGAAAAACTCTCGAAAAAGTGGATTTTCATAATGCCCAACTGACATTATAATCGTTGCAATTACTACATCGTAAACAAGACGTAATCAACAACTAACTGCTTTTATCTACTCCACAGTCACGCTTTTAGTCAGGTTGCGGGGCTGATCCACATTACAGCCTCGGGCACAGGACATGTAGTAGGCAAAGAGCTGCAGGGCAACCACTGACAAGAGCGGGCTGACAAATGAGGGAGCAGCAGGCAGCCTGATGATGTGGTCACAGGCTTTATCAACCAGTTCGCACTGCCCCAATGTTACACCGATCACCGCTCCCTGCCGTGCTTTGACACCGTTAATATTGCTGACCGTCTTCTCCAGGAGGTCCTCCTGGGTGGCCAGGGTAAGTACAGGCACTTCTTCTGTGATCAGGGCAAGGGGTCCGTGCTTCAGTTCCCCTGCTGCATAGGCCTCTGCCTGTATATAAGATGTCTCTTTCAGCTTGAGTGCCCCTTCTAGAGCAACCGCCCAGTCCAGACCGCGCCCCAAGTAGAACATGTTCTCACAGTTATGGTAGCATGCGGCGATCTCTTTAATTGCCTCTTTTTGCTCCAGAATTTCCTCGATCCAGCCGGGCACCTGCTGCAGAGTTGCAATGATCCCTTTCAGTTCTTCATTGGCCATTGTTTTTCTCTCTCTGGCAAAGAGCATAGCCAGCAGGTACAGTACCAGGACTTGAGCTGTGTAAGCCTTGGTGGAGGCAATGGCGATTTCCTGTCCGGCCCAGGTGTAGATAACCTCATCAACTTCCCTGGTGATGGTGCTCCCCACCACATTGGTGATAGCCAGGGTTCTGCATCCCTTATCCCGGGCTTCTTGAAGGGCAGCTAATGTATCTGATGTCTCACCAGACTGGCTGATCACGATAACCAGGGTGTCAGGGCCAACCAGCGGGTCCCGGTATCTGAATTCTGAGGCAAGTTCCACCTCAACCGGAATCTTCGCCCACTTTTCAAAGAGTTGTTTACCAACCAAACCTGCATGAAATGATGTTCCACAGGCAGTGATCACTATCTTGGCAATACCCTGGATTTCCTCTGGGGTCAGTTTGAGGTCCTTTAAAACAATATCATCCTCAGCAGGGGTAATCAGGCTCCCCAGCATGTTCCGCAGCACCTGTGGTTGTTCGTGGATCTCTTTGAGCATAAAGTGCGGGAAGCCGCCCCGCTCCGCTGCGCTCACATCCCAGTCCACATGGAAGGCTTCTTTTTGCACAGGCTTGCCTTCCTTATCAAAGACCCGCACACTGTCTGAGGTGACTTCCACTACTTCCCCGTCATCAATAAAGTAAACATCCCTAGTAAAAGGAAGCAGGGCTGGGATACCCGATGCCAGGAAGTTTTCCCCTTCCCCAAGCCCAACGATAATCGGGTTGTTTTTGCGGGCTGCCAGCAGCCGGTCCGGCTGGTCTTTGCTGATCACCACAAGGGCATAGGAACCTCGCACCTGCTCCAGTGCCTTACGCAGAGCGGATAACAGGTCTCCTTGATAGGCATCCTCTATCAGGTGAGGGATCACCTCAGTGTCTGTTTCAGAAGTGAAACGGTGTCCTTTCTTTTCCAGCTCGCTGCGCAGTTCATGGAAATTCTCGATGATCCCGTTGTGCACTACCGCAAACTTCCCTGTGCAGTCACAGTGAGGATGGGCATTGCTGTCAACAGGTGAACCATGGGTGGCCAAACGGATATGGCCGACACCGACCTGGGAATGGCAGTTTTGATCAATTTCCTTTTCCAGATCTGCAATTTTAACCGCCTTTTTATTTATAACTAGAGAATCATCACTAATCAAAGCATAGCCCACAGAATCATAGCCGTGGAATTCCAGTGTTCTCAGACCTTCAAAAATAACGGAAACCGCGTTTCTGTTACCAACGTAACCAACAATACCGCTCAAATTTACTGCTCCTCCTTTTGTTTTCCCACGCGGCTGCCACTGAATACCCCTTTGTGACGGAAATTGCTCTCCGCTTTTGAGGGTATCCTTACGGTGGTGGCACACCGAGGGGCATCCGCCGAATCCTTCGATTAACCCCTTCCTCGTCAACCAGTTATCAAACTGGCCCAGGCGCTAAGGATTTCATCCTTTTAGGGTTAAGTTCTTTCGTGGGAAATAGTTTAGTTTTAATTAAGCAAGTTCTTGTTTAATAGATTCTGCTAGTTCATTAACCACCTCCTTGAGTTTGTTCTCATCTAATGCCTCCCCCATAACGCGAACCAGCGGTTCTGTTCCTGAGGGGCGCACCAAAATTCTTCCCTGCCCTTGAAGGCTCTCTTCAGCTTTCTTAATGGCCTCCTGAACCCGTTCATTGGTCTTTAAGGCTTCTTTGTTTTTTACTCTCACATTGACTAAAAGCTGGGGGAAACGCCTCATCTGGGCACCCAAACGGGACAATGGCTCATTTGTTTCCCGAACCACCCGCAGAAGTTCCAGCGCTGTAATCAAACCATCACCTGTTGTAGAACGGTCCAGGAAAATGATATGGCCAGACTGTTCTCCACCCAGTATACCGCCGTTCTGGCGCATCTCCTCCATGATGTAACGGTCGCCCACTTTTGTTTCCGCTACTGTGATCCCTTCCTTTTGGAATGCTTCTTTCAGTCCCAGGTTGCTCATCACTGTGACAGTGACCTTGTTTTTATCCAGTGTGCCTTTGCGTTTGCGGTTCAGACCGCAGATCACCATGATCTGGTCCCCATCTACCAGCTTCCCCTGTTCATCAACAGCCAGCAAACGGTCGGCATCACCATCAAAGGCCAACCCTAGGTCTGCTCCCTGGGCAACTACCTCCCGCATCAGTGACTCAGGGTGGGTGGACCCGCAGTTATCATTGATATTGACTCCATCAGGTTCACCGTGCAGCACTGTTATAGATGCCCCCAGTTCCTTAAAAAGTTGGGGCGCAATTCTGGAGGCGGCGCCATTGGCACAGTCCAGCACGATCTTCAGGCCGCTTAAATCCACATATAGTTCCTCTTTCAGAAAACGGAGATACTGCTCAGAGGCTGCTGCCTCATCGTAGATACGGCCCACATCTGCTCCTGTGGGAGCGGGAAAATCATAATCATTTAATACATAGTTTTCGATCTCTTCCTCTACGGCATCAGGCAGTTTGAAACCGTCACCGGCAAAAAACTTGATACCGTTATCTGCTACCGGATTATGGGAGGCAGAAATAACGATCCCAGCACAGCAGCCGTATGTTCTGGTCAAGTAAGCCAGGCCGGGTGTGGGAACAACTCCCATCCGCAGGCAGTCTCCGCCCACAGACAAAATACCAGCAGTTAAAGCTGCCTCCAGCATATCGCCGGAGATCCTGGTGTCCTTGCCGATAGCTATTTTGGGACGTTTTCCCTGCCGGGAAAGAACAAAAGCACCGGCCCTGCCCAGCCTAAACGCCAGATCCGGTGTTAATTCCTTGTTAGCAACTCCCCGTACCCCATCTGTACCGAAAAGTTTAGCCATCCCTTTCAGCATCCTCCTCTCACTACACATCGGTTTAATAACACCCATGTATTATATCACTATTCTATCAACCTGGTAATTGCTCATTATGATTTTGATCCGGTGGTTCCTCATTCTCTACCGGCAGGGGTTCGATCACAACAGTGACCTTTACTGTTCTTTGCGCCAAAGGGATAACCCCCTCTGGCAGTATCACTTCCACTTCCCTGCTGATATTCCCTTTTGCACCGGTTATATCAATTGGTTTAGTACGCAGTTCGCTGATACTGGAGAGAAGTCCTGCAGATCCGGTTACCTGGAGTCTGTTGGGTTCCAGTTGTTGGCTTTTTACAGTATATCCTTCAGCAGGATTACCCTGCAGTGGTGCAACCACTGTCAAATATTTGATGGGCCCGCTGGTCACCACAGTCAGATTGACCTTAACAGAGCCCGGCTCTACAGTTACTTTGTCATGAAGGTTACTAGGCAACTGCACTTTAACCTGCCGGCTGATACTGCTGCTGGCATTATTCAACTCCAATATCGCCTGCACATCCTGTACCTCAGCAACAAAGCGGCTGGGGCCTTTAACTGTGACCTCATTTGGATCAACTTCAGGATCCTGGTAAGTAAACCCTGCCGCTGTTTCCCCACGTACTAGGACACGCACAGGAACACTTTTCTCTGCCACCCTATCGATGTCCACCTTGATCTGTTCAGGATCGCATTTTACAACCTGAACACCAAAGGGAGCTTCTACCTTAACAGGAAGGAGTTTTTCTCCCACAGCCCCCTCCTCTATCTCAACATAGACTCTTAAGTCGCTGTCCTTGACATTACGCACAATGCTCTGCAGACCCCTTACTGTAACCTTGACCTCAGGAAGTGATGTGATCAATACCTGCTCAGAGGAAAGCCCCCTGCTTGCTGCCTGTATTGTAAAATTCCGTTCGATAATGGGGTCACGTTGCCCAGCCACATAGTACCAGAGCACAACTGCCACCAATATTGCCAGCAGTTTATAACCGATATTGTTGCGGTTGAACCATTTGTAAAGCCTACTGTCTTTCATGTCTTTCATATCTTTCCTCTTCCTTAACTGGTCCTAGCAGATAAGCCAGTTTCTTTTCGAGTTCACCCCTTTTCAAACCGCGCACCAGCTTGCCGTTTTTAGCCAGAGAAATAATCCCCGTTTCTTCAGATACTACCACAGCAACAGCATCACTCTGTTCGGTTATGCCTATGGCAGCCCGGTGCCTGGTTCCTATCTCGCGGCTTAAAAATGGATTTTCAGTCAAAGGGAGATAACAGGCAGCAGCCACAATCCGGTTCTCAGTGATGATGATGGCACCATCATGGAGAGGGGTGTTTGGCTCAAAAATATTGATAATCATTTCTTCAGAAACGAGGGCATCCAGTTTTACTCCACTCTCCACATATTCTAAAAGCCCTGTTTCCCTGGTAAAAACAATAAGTGCTCCTACCCGCCGCTGGGAAAGGTTCTCTGCCGCCAATGCTACGCTGTTGACCACACGCCTGATCTCCTCCTCTGCCAGCAGGGAACGCCTCCCAAAAAGACTGCCTCTCCCCAACTGCTCCAGGGCTCGTCTCAGTTCGGGCTGAAAAACAACAGGCAGTGCTACAGCAAGGGCAGTCCATGTTTTGCCCAGCAGCCAACTGATGGTAGAGAGATGAAACTGTGCGCTCACCGCAGAAGCAATTAAGAGCACCGCCAACCCCTTAAGGAGTTGGACAGCCCTTGTACCTTTGATTAACAGCAGCAGCTTATAAATCACAAAAGCAACAATTAGTATATCAATAAATGTGCGCAGATCTAAGTAGTTAAAATAAGCCAGGAATCTGGACATCCTTCTTTCACCCGGTTTTCCATTGTTTATAAGCCTTCTTAAATATACACTACATAGCTGTCCTCTGACAAATAAAATCGGCAGGCAAAGCCGTATAATACTGACAAAACAGGACAAAAGGTATATGATTAATATAAAAAAATAAATAATGCATTGTCATCCACTTTTTTAGTTCATCGTATCCTGTCCTGGTGCAGTCTTGATAACAGCTTTTGTTGTGAAGTGGAGGGAGAAACAAATGAGCAGTGGAGTGCTGCAAGCCGTTGTTGCACTGAAACACCGCAATTTTCGTATTTTTTGGACAGGCCAGCTCATCTCTTTGATCGGTACTTGGATGCAAAACTTGGCGCAGGGGTGGCTGGTACTTACACTGACCAATTCTCCCTTCCTGCTAGGGCTAGTCACTGCAGTTCAGTTCACTCCGATGCTTCTTTTTTCTTTATTCGCAGGAGTGGCAGCTGACCGCCTGCCAAAAAGAAAACTGCTGCTGGTGACCCAGAGCGGTTCTGCCTTAACAGCACTGACCCTAGGCTTACTGGTTTTAGCAGGACGTATAAGGTACTGGCATGTTTTAGCTTTGGCTGCAATTCTGGGGACCATCAATGCCTTTGACAGCCCCACCCGTCAGTCCTTTATTATCGAGTTGGTGGGAAAGCGGGATCTGATGAACGCCATTGTGCTGAACTCCACAGCCTTTAACGGTGCCCGCATTGTCGGCCCTGCTGTCGCCGGTTTTGCCATTGATCATCTGGGTATGGCTCCCTGCTTCCTGATCAATGCCGCCAGTTTTCTAGCTGTGATCTGCGGCCTTCTATCGCTGCGTGTTGATGACACATCCAAAGACACAGAGGCAGAGGAAATGGTTTTCTCAAAAATAAAGGATGGTTTAATCTATATACGTCAAACCCCTCTCATTTTGCGTGTGCTGTCACTGATGGTTGTGATGAGCATTTTTGCCATGAACTTTAATGTACTGATCCCTGTGCTTGCCCGGGACACCCTGGGGTTGCAAGCAAAAGGTTATGGATATCTGATGTCTGCAATGGGCATCGGATCGATAATCGGGGCAATTTGTCTGGCCTTTGTAAGTCATTTGGGGCCCCGCTGGTATATTTTAATGGGCGGTGCAGTAGGTTTGTGCCTTTTTCAACTGCTCCTGGCCTATAACCGCTCTCTTTTCCTAGCCCTGATTTTGCTTGGCTTAACAGGTATGTCAATGATAACCTTTGTCACTTCGGTGAACACCACACTGCAACTGAATTCCCCTGATCACCTGAGGGGCAGGGTGATGAGCGTCTATACCTTGGTTTTCCTGGGGCTTTCCCCTTTAGGAAGCCTTTTCAGTGGAACAGTTGCTGATATGGGTGGAGCACCTGCGGGTCTGGCCGCCGGTGCAGTGATCGGACTGATCAGTTCTGCCGCTGTGTTAATTTGGGGTAAACCAGAAGCTACTCCGGTCAACAAAAAATTATAAAAAATTCCAGCAGGAAAACGGCACCGGTTAACGAAGTGTATGACAGACCCTCAAGATGACGAAAGGGGGTAATTCTAATGAGATTTTTTAAGAACTGGCAGTTTTCACTGGCATTTGTACTATTTTTAACAGGAATTATGCTCATGCTGGCTCTCCATGCCATTCACGGGGAAGCTGACTCTCCCACCCAACAGAAAAACAAGAGATTGATTACTATGATCCAGCAACAGGAAGAAGAGCTGGAGCAGTTGAAAAAAAACATCAATGAAAAAAGAGAAAGCCTGAACAAATATCAAAAAAACCTATCAGAGGGTAAGCTGGAAACCGAAAAACTGCAGTATGAATTGGACAAGCTTCTAGTTCTTTCGGGTTTATATCCTGTACAGGGAGAGGGGATCACTGTCCATCTGGATGATAACACTAAAGGAAAAGAATTGGCACTTCAAAAAAACCCTGAACAGACAAGAATTGAGGACTTTTTAATCCATGATAAACACCTTCTCTATATTGTATATGAACTGCGGGCAGCTGGCGCGGAGGCAATCTCCATCAACAACCAGAGAATCATCAATTCGACTGATATTAGGTGTGTTGGAACAACCATTCAGGTGAATGCAGAACGACTTGCTCCACCATTTATCATCAAAGCTATCGGAGACCCCGATAATCTAACCAGGGTTTTGGAAACAGAAAGAAGTCAGTATAACATTTTAAAGATGGCTGGGTTTCCTGTGAGCATTGAAAAACACAGCAATTTGGTAATAGAGTCTTACAAAGGCAGTTACCAATTCACCCAGGCCCAACCAAAGGAGGAATAATAGATGTGGGTACCGTTTCTGGGCCTGTTGATAGGTCTGCTTATCGGTACAGTTCTCAATATACCAATACCTGGAGTGTTGGCCAAATACCTATCCATAGCAGTACTAGCAGCACTTGACTCGGCCTTCGGCGGGATTAAATCCATTTTTGAAGAAAAATTTAATGCTACCATCCTGCTGACCGGTTTTTTTGCCAACACTCTGATGGCTGCTTTGCTTGCCTATCTGGGAGATCAGTTAGGTGTTGATCTCTATCTGGCTGCTGTTATCGCCTTTGGTGTCCGTCTTTTCCAGAACCTGGCTATCATCAGAAGGGAACTGCTGGACAAAATGGTTGAGAAACGGCAATTAAAGAGGAGAAAGGGGGATAACAGTGAATAAATTGGAAAACTGGAAGCTCCCTGTTTTTATTACTTTTATCCTGTTGGGAGTGCTGATCACAGTACAGTTCCGCACCCAGCAGACATACTTAAGGGACCTCTCACAGCAGTCAACAGATGACCTGCTGCAGCTGATGAGCAGAAATAATGAAGAAAAAACTAAGCTGGAACAGGAACTGATTGTGCTTAATGAGAAACTGCGTACAGTCAGTAGCGATGTATCTACAGGGGAAAATCTGACCAAAGAACTGCAGCAGGATATTTTGGAACAAAAAACTGCCATTGGACTTATACCTGTCAAGGGGCCAGGGATTACCATTACCATCGATGCCAATTCCCCTATCATGTACCTGGATATAATAGATATTATCAATGAACTCTGGAATGCCCAGGCTGAAGCCATTGCCATCAACGAACACCGGGTGACCAGTTGGACTAAGATTCACTGGAGCGGTGAAAACAATATGGCTATTACTGTAAATGGGAAAAAAATCACCTTCCCCTGTGTCATTACAGCAATCGGTGACCCCAATAAACTGGAAGAAGGGCTACGGCTAATGGGAGGGGTCTTAGATGATCTGGCCATTTATAATATCTACCCTGTTATTGAAAAAGAAGAAAACTTAGAAGTACCTGGAGCCGAAATACCCAATATCCGCTACATGAAACCTAAAGTAAAAAGTTAAAGCCCGAGTTTTCCTCGGGCTAATTTATTTTATTAAGTCTTTTTATTCCGCCGCCTTAAAAGAAAGTAGTTCATGCTGTCGGTCAGGGCCTGCCAACTGGCTTCGATGATGTTCTCAGACAGCCCTACAGTACTCCAGGTGCCCTCCGAATCAGCGGATTCGATGAGTACACGCACTTTGGCCCTGGTACCATCCTTGCCGTCTAAAACCCGCACCTTATAATCCACAAGGTGCATCTCTTTCAGGGATGGGTAAAACCCCTCCAGCGCTTTTCTGAGGGCATTGTCCACAGCATTGACCGGGCCATCCCCCTCTGCTGCTGTGTGCATCACCTGATCACCGACCCTGAGTTTGATCATGGCCTCAGAGTTGATGAGTTCCTCCCCATTTCCATTGGCAGGTCGTTTCTCCACCAGAATTTTCAGGCTCTCCAGTGTAAAGAACTCCGCCTTCTGCCCGGCACTCCTCTGCAGCAGCAGTTCCAAAGAGGCCTCTGCACCTTCAAACTGATAGCCTTTATGCTCCAGTTCCTTTATTTCACTGCTTAAACGCCGGGTGGACTCGCTATCTTTGGTCAGATCCAATCCGAGTTCCCGGGCCTTAAACAAGATATTGCTTGCTCCTGCCAGTTCAGATACCAGTACCCGCCTTCTGTTTCCTACCAGATCGGGATTTATATGCTCATAGGTCACAGGATCCTTTAATATGGCACTCACATGGATCCCCGCTTTATGAGCAAAAGCACTGGCACCCACGAAGGGCTGGTTGTTCAAAGGGTTCATATTGGCGATTTCGCTCACATAGCGGGATACTTCAGTCAGCCGCTTGAGGGATGAATCACCTATGGTGGATAATCCCATCTTCAACTGTAAGTTTGGGATCAGAGAGCAGAGATTGGCATTTCCACACCGTTCCCCAAAACCGTTAATACAGCCCTGGACCTGCCGGGCTCCGCATTTGACAGCAGCAAGGCTGTTGGCTACAGCCAGTTCCCCGTCATTATGGGCGTGAATCCCCAACGGTGTTTTGATCTCCTCCTGCACCCGATTGATAATCCGCTCAATCTCCTCAGGCAGGCAGCCGCCATTTGTATCACAGAGCACTATCCAGTCCGCACCTGCCTCTGCAGCTGCTTTCAGTGTAGCCAGAGCATAGTCGGGGTTTGCCTTAAAGCCGTCAAAAAATTGCTCAGCATCATAGATCACTTCTCTGCCGTGCTTCTTTAAATAGGACACAGTGTCTCTGATCATATTGATGTTTTCCTGCAGGGTTGTTTTCAAGGCCATGGTTACATGGTAATCCCATGTTTTGCCGAAGATGGCCACAACCGGGGTTTCCGCTTCCAGCAGGGCTTTGATGTTGGTGTCCTCCTCTACCCTGCAACCTGCCCTCCTGGTGGAGCTAAAAGCAGAGATTTTAGCCTGCTTCAAAGGGAGTTCTTTTACCCTTTTAAAATACTCAAGATCTTTAGGGTTTGACCCCGGCCAACCCCCTTCGATATAATGAACGCCCAATTCATCAATCATAGAGGTGATCTTTAATTTGTCTTCAACAGTTAGGCTGATGCCCTCAGCCTGAGTCCCATCTCTCAGAGTTGTGTCATAGATGTAAATTAAATCCCCAACAACCATCATCCTTTCTCTATATTTTCTGCAACCAGATCACCCATCTGGGCAGTTGTAACCTCTTTTCCTCCGGAATGCATGAGATCCGGTGTCCGGTAACCCTCTTTCAAAACAGCTCGAACTGCATCTTCTATAGCCCGCGCCTCCTGATGCATATTAAAAGATATATCCAGCATCAGTGCCGCTGAAAGGATAGTGGCTAGGGGGTTTGCCTTCTGCTGTCCGGCAATATCAGGGGCTGAACCGTGTGCCGGTTCATAGAGGGCAACCTCGCCACCGATGCTGGCAGAGGCCAGCATACCGATGGATCCCGTTAAAACACTGGCTTCATCGGTTAAAATGTCTCCAAAGGTATTCTCTGTTACAATCACATCAAACTGAGTTGGTTTGCGCACCAACTGCATGGAGCAGTTGTCTACATATAGGTGCTCAAGTTCCACATCCGGGTATTCACGCCCCAGTTCGGTCATAACCTCCCTCCAGAGGCGGCTGCTGGCCAGAACATTGGCCTTATCTACAGAGGTTAATTTTTTTCTCCTCTTCCTGGCCAGCTCGAAGGCAAGACGCCCGATGCGGATAATTTCCCCAGCCCGGTAAACCAAAGTGTCAATGGCTTGCTCCTCACCATCAACTATCTCCCTCTTTTTAGGTCCGAAGTAAAGCCCACCGGTCAGTTCCCTCACCACTATCAGATCCATGCCCTGGACTACCTCAGGTTTTAAGGGTGAGGCAGCAATCAGGTCAGGAAAGAGAACCGCCGGCCTGATGTTGGCATAAAGCCCCAGCTTTTTTCGCAAAGGGAGCAAAGCGCCCATTTCAGGACGCAGATGAACAGGAAGTTGCTCCCATTTGGGGCCACCGATGGCCCCTAGTAAAATGGCATCGCTCTCCTGACAGAGCTTTAAGGTGCTTTCAGGCAGGGGGTGGCCGCATTCATCATAAGCCGTCCCGCCGATGAGGGCTTCTTGAAACTGGAAGCTTCTATTAAAACGCTTACCTACAGCTTCAAGGGCTTTCACAGCTTCAGGTACGATCTCTTGTCCGATTCCATCTCCAGGTAAGAGCAAAATTTTAGGCACGTTCTTTCATCCTTTCTCGCACATAATTGATCAGCCCGCCCTGTTCAATGATCCCCTGCATAAATGGGGGAAAGGGTGCGGCATGATACTCCTCACCGCTGCTCAGGTTTTTGATCACTCCTTTAACCAGGTCCACCTCAACTTGATCGCCCTCCTTAAGCGCTTCCACTGCTTGCGGGCACTCCAGAATAGGAAGGCCGATATTGACCGCATTGCGGTAAAAGATACGGGCAAAAGTTGAAGCGATGATACAGGATACACCTGCAGCCTTGATCGCTATCGGCGCATGCTCCCGGGAGGAACCGCAGCCGAAGTTTTTCCCTGCCACGATAACAGCCCCGGGTTCTACCCTCCCGGCAAAGGAGGGATCCGCGTCCTCCATACAGTGGGCTGCCAGCTCAGCCGGGTCATAGGTGTTCATATAGCGGGCAGGTATGATCTGGTCCGTATCGATGTCATCACCAAATTTATAAACCCTTCCTTTAATCTGCATCACCCATCACCTCCTCCGGATGAGTGATCATACCGGTAACTGCTGAGGCTGCAGCCACTGCAGGACCGCACAGATAAACCTCGCTCTCCGGGTGTCCCATGCGCCCCACAAAGTTGCGGTTGGTGGTGGAAAGAGCCTTTTCCCCTTTGGCCAAGATTCCCATATGCCCACCCAGGCAGGGGCCGCAGGTGGGTGTGCTGACCACTGTGCCTGCTTCCACAAAGGTTTCCAACAGCCCCTCCCGCAAGGCCTGCAGGTAAACCTCCTGTGTTCCCGGAATAATAATCACCCGCAGCCTGGGGTGCACCTTTCTTCCTTTGAGTATTTTGGCTGCAACACGCAGGTCCTCGATGCGGCCATTGGTACAGGAACCGATGACCACCTGATCCAGCTCTATACCCTGTGCCTCACTCACCGGCCGGGAGTTTTCTGGCAGGTGGGGGAAAGCTACCTGGGGTTCGATCTGGCTGACATCATACTCCTTGACCTCTACATAAGCTGCATCGGGATCACTGTAATAAAAGCGGTAGGGCCTTTTTGCTCTCTTTTCCACATAGGCTTTTGTTTTTTCATCAGGAGCAAGAATCCCGTTTTTCGCTCCCGCTTCAATGGCCATGTTACACATGGTCAGCCTGCCCTCTATTGACAGATCCTGAATAGCCTCCCCGGTGAATTCCATGGCCCTGTAAAGGGCACCATCCACTCCGATATCTCCGATGGTATAGAGGATCAGGTCCTTCCCCCCTACCCAGGGGCGCATTTTACCATGATAGATAAATTTCATGCTCTCCGGTACCTTGAACCAACACTCTCCTAGGGCCATAGCTGCGGCCAGGTCTGTGCTGCCAACACCGGTGGCAAAGGCACCCAGAGCGCCATAGGTGCAGGTGTGGGAATCAGCTCCAATGATCATATCCCCTGGAAGCACCAAACCCTGTTCCGGGAGCAGGCAGTGCTCGATCCCCATTTTCCCCACTTCAAAGTAATTGGTGATACCGTAGCTTCTGGCAAACTCCCTGACACACAATGCCAGTTCCGCAGATTTAATGTCTTTATTGGGTGTAAAGTGATCAGGAACCAAAGCCACCCTGTCAGGATCAAACACCCGATCCAAGCCCAGTTTGGAAAACTCCTTGATCGCCACAGGTGCTGTGACATCATTGGCCAGAACTAGATCCAGCCGGCAGTTGATCAATTCTCCCGGAGAAACCCGGTCCTTCCCGGCATGGGCAGCCAGGATCTTTTCAGTAATGGTCATACTCATAAAGCATCTTCTCCCACTTCTTGGATTACTATATTGACGGCATTCAAATAGGCTTTGACACTCGCCTCTACCACATCTGTGCTGACACCGCGCCCGATGTAATATTTATCCTGATGCCTCACCCGCACTGTGACCTCACCAAGGGCATCTTTCCCCCCGGTGATCGCAGTCAGGTTGTAATCATCTAAGGCAATATGATGCGCTCCCAGTATCTTATCAATGGCATGGAAGGCCGCGTCCACCGGGCCGTCCCCACAGGCGGCCTCCTCAAAGGTCTGCCCATTCCTTTTGAGGCCCACTGTCGCCGTAGGAATAATATTTGTTCCACTGGAAAACTGCAGATAGGCCAATTGATAAAGATCCCCTGAGATGCGGATCTCATTTTTCACCAGGGCCTCTATATCCAGATCAGTGACCTCCTTTTTGCGGTCAGCGATCTCTTTAAAACGAGCAAATGCTTTGTCCAGCTCTTCTTCCTTGAGTGTATAGCCCAACTCCGCCAACCGCTCCCTGAGGGCATGGCGCCCGGAGTGTTTGCCCAGTACGATATTATCCCTGGAGGCGCCGATCAGTTCAGGATTCATGATCTCATAGGTTGTGCGTTCCTTTAATACTCCGTCCTGATGGATCCCTGATTCATGCAGAAAGGCGTTTTTGCCTACCACCGCTTTATTGGGCTGTACTTGAACTCCTGCCAGGGAACTGACCATTCTGCTGGTCCGGTAGATCTCCTGATACCTGATCCCGGTCTTGCGGTTAAAATAATTCTGTTTGGTGTAGAGAGCCATCACGATCTCTTCTAGGGCTGCATTGCCGGCCCTCTCCCCCAAACCGTTGACAGCCACCTCCACCTGATTTGCTCCCGCCTGGATGGCTGCCAGTGAATTGGCTACAGCCAGGCCCAGATCATTGTGGCAGTGGACACTCAACACAACCTGCTCTATCTTTTTGACCCGCTGACGGATCGCGCTGATAAATTCACCAAACTCTGCAGGCACAGCATAGCCCACAGTATCAGGTATATTGATCACTGTTGCTCCTGCCTCAATTGCTGCCTCCAGCACATCACACAGGAAGTTGAGGTCACTGCGGGAAGCATCCTCAGCGGAGAACTCCACATCATCTGTGTATTGTTTGGCGTATTTTACTGCTTCTACTGCCAACTTCAGTACCTCTTCCCTGCTCTTCTTCAGCTTATATTTAAGATGAATATCCGATGTGGCAATAAAGGTATGAATCCGCTTGCGTTCTGCCGGTTTCAAGGCTTCTGCCGCCCGGTCTATATCATCTTTATTGGCTCGGGCAAGTGCACAGATCACCGGCCCCTTTACCTCCCGGGCGATGGTCTGCACAGCATCAAAATCCCCAGGGGAGGCAATAGGAAACCCTGCCTCAATCACATCCACATTAAGTTTGGTTAACTGCCTGGCGATTCCCAATTTTTCCTCAGTATTTAAACTCACTCCAGGAGTCTGCTCACCATCCCGGAGTGTGGTATCAAAGATATAAACTCTCCCTTCCATGCCATCACCTCTTTATACTCTGCTGCCTTCACTCCATCTGCAGCTTTTCTTTTTTATTCCTCCTCATATTTCGGTCCCCGCACCATGGCAATTTTGCCGGTACGCACCAGTTCCAATATACCAAAGGGTTTCAGCGATTTTTCAATCGCCCTAATTTTTCCTTCATCACCTGTACACTCGATGATCAGTGAATTATGTCCGATATCCACAATACGTGCCCTGAATATATCAACGATCTGCATAATTTCGCCCCTGACCTTCGGCTCAGCTTTGACCTTGATCAATACCAACTCCCGGTCAACATGCTCAGCCTCAGAGATATCCCGCACATCGATGACATCCACCAGCTTTTCCAGCTGTTTGACCACCTGTTCGATCACTCGGTCATCCCCATCAACAACAATGGTCATGCGGGAGATTTCAGGGTCATGGGTCTGGCCAACAGCAAGACTCTCAATGTTGTACCCCCGCCTGCTGAACAGACCGGCAACACGGGTCAAAACACCCGGTTGGTTTTCAACTAATACTGCAAGTATATGTCTCATCTTTTACACCCCAATCATCTTTGTTAGTGTTCCTCCCGCAGGAACCATAGGATAGACATTTTCTTCAGGGTCGATAACCATATCTACGATCACCGCTCCTGGGTGATTAAGGGCCTGTTCCAGTACCGGGCCCACCTCCTCAGGTCTCTTTACACGATAACCGGCAATTCCATAAGCATCAGCCAGTTTAACAAAATCAGGCACAGGAATGAGTTTGGTCTGAGAGTATCTCTTATTATGGAAAAGCTCCTGCCACTGCCTCACCATCCCCAAATAACCGTTATTGAGGATGATTATTTTAATCGGCAGCTGTTGCTGGACAATGGTGGCCAGTTCCTGCAGGTTCATCTGGAAGCTGCCATCTCCGGAAATGCTGATAACTAAAGCATCAGGCCGGCCTATTTGAGCTCCCACAGCAGCCGGCAGTCCAAACCCCATAGTTCCCAAACCTCCAGAAGAGATAAAGGTGCGGGGTTTGCTCACCTTATAGTACTGGGCTGCCCACATCTGGTTCTGGCCCACCTCTGTGGTAACAATAGCCTTTTCCCCTGCTAGCTCTCTGAGTTTCTCTATAACATACTGGGGCTTAATTTTATCCCCATCCTGGCAGTAAGTAAGGGGGTGTTCCTTCTTCCAGACAGCGATCTGATCCAGCCATTCTTTTGTCTGGGGTATTTCAACCCGAGACAGCAATTCCTGCAGGACCTGTTTAGCATCCCCATTGAGAATATGGTGGGGCCTGACATTTTTCCCTAATTCAGCTGCATCAATATCAATATGGATTACCTTGGCCTGGGTTGCAAAGGTATCAAGCCTGCCGGTTACCCGGTCGTCAAAACGCGCCCCTACGGCTATCAGCAGATCACTGTGGGATACAGCATAATTGGCATAATAAGTGCCGTGCATCCCCACCATCCCTAAAGATAAAGGATGATCCTCCGGTATAGCCCCTTTTCCCATCAAGGTAGTAGTTACAGGGATCTGAGTCTTTTCGGCAAACTCCTTGAGTTCTTCTGCGGCACCAGAAGCGATGACACCTCCTCCCGCATATATAACAGGTCTCCGGGATAGTCCGATGGTTTTGACCGCTTGATAGATCTGAGCTTCACTGGGTTCAGCAGGCAAGCGGTACCCCCGGAAGGATACCTGTTCAGGGTAATCAAATTCTACCTCAGCTGTCTGTATGTCTTTGGGCAGGTCGATCAAAACCGGTCCGCGCCTCCCTGTGCCTGCCAGTTGGAAGGCAGCCTTTATGGTTGAGGCCAGTTTATTCACATCCCTCACCAGAAAGCTGTGTTTGACAATAGGGAGTGTAATTCCGGTGATATCAGCCTCCTGGAAAGAATCCCTTCCAATGGCAGGGAGTGCAACCTGCCCTGTAAAAATAACCATGGGAATAGAATCCATACAGGCGTTGGCAATACCTGTAACCAAATTGGTGGCGCCAGGCCCAGATGTGGCGATTACCACTCCTGTTTTACCTGTAGCCCGGGCATAGCCGTCAGCTGCATGGGCTGCGGCCTGTTCATGGCGCACCAATACATGTTTGATGGAGGAGTCATACAGTTTGTCATAAATAGGAATAACCGCTCCTCCCGGATAACCGAAGATAACTTCCACACCCTCTTGTTCCAGGGCTTTAATAACAACCTCAGCTCCAGTCATTTTCATGGTTTTCACCTCCCACCGCTTTTCAAAACAGCGCCTTCACTGGCAGATGTAACAAGCTGAGCATAGCGGGCAAGATAACCATGATTGACCTTGGGCTCAGGAGGCTGCCACTCTTTCCTCCTTTTCTCCAACTCCTGGTTATCTACCAGGATATTCAATTTTCGCCCGGGTATGTCAATCTCAATCAGGTCACCTTCCCGGACCAAGGCTATAGGGCCACCTTCAGCTGCTTCAGGGGAAATATGGCCGATGGATGCCCCCCGTGTCGCGCCAGAGAAACGACCATCTGTGATCAGAGCCACTTCCCGGTCAAGCCCCATCCCGGCTACAGCTGATGTAGGTGTCAGCATTTCCCGCATACCGGGCCCCCCTTTGGGACCCTCATATCTGATCACAATCACATCCCCAGGTTTGATTCTTTTATCTAAAATAGCTTTCACTGCCTCTTCTTCACTATCAAAAACCCGAGCAGGCCCTGTATGCTGATACATCTCGGGATCTACAGCAGCCTGTTTGACCACTGCCCCATCTGGCGCCAGGTTGCCCCTTAAAATAGCTAAGCCCCCGGTCTTGCTGTAAGGATCTTCAACTGTACGGATCACTTCAGGCAGTTTGATGGAACTGGACTCTACATTTTCAGAGAGGGTCTTCCCTGTTGCTGTCAAGGTATCCCCTTCTATCAAGCCATGGGACAGCAGCTCCTTGAGCACAGCAGAGACACCTCCTGCAGCATCCAAATCCTGAATATGGGCGCTCCCTGCAGGACTCAGTTTACATAAATGAGGAACCCTGCTGCTGATCTGATCAATGATCTCCAGGTCAAGGCTGACCCCAGCCTCCCTGGCAATAGCCGGGAGATGCAAAACTGTATTCGTAGATCCGCCCAATGCCATATCTAGGGCTAATGCATTGAGAAAGGCCTTTTCAGTCAAAAGGTCACGGGCACAAATACCCCTGCGCAGCAATTCCATCACTTGCCATCCGGCGTTTTTTGCCAGGCGGATTCTGGCAGCACTGACTGCTGGAATTGTGCCATTTCCGGGGAGGGCAATTCCCAGTGCCTCACTAAGGCAGTTCATGGTATTAGCTGTAAACATACCGGAACAAGAGCCACATCCCGGGCAGGCCGCTTCCTCAAGTTCCTCTAATTCTTCCAGTGTGGCTCTTCCTGCCTTAACAGCCCCTACACCCTCAAAAATAGTGTTCAGATCCACATCCCTGCCCTGGAAACGACCAGCAAGCATAGGGCCTCCGCTGATGATCACTGAGGGGAGATTCAGTCGTGCCGCAGCCATCAGCATCCCCGGTACCACCTTGTCACAGTTGGTGATCAAAACCAGTGCATCCAGGGCATGGGCCATCGCCATTACTTCGATAGAATCAGCGATTAGTTCCCTGCTCACCAGGGAATAGCGCATTCCCTCATGGTTCATGGCAATACCGTCACAAACAGCTATCGCCGGGAACTCCAGCGGGGTCCCCCCATTTGCACGTACCCCTGCTTTTACTGCATCAGCGATCTGATTAAGGTGAATGTGTCCTGGCACAAGATCATTTTGCGAGTTGACAATTCCGATAAAAGGGCGGTCCTTCTCCCATTTTGTCAAACCCAATGCATTTAATAAGGACCTGTGGGGTGCTTTTTCCAACCCCTTTTTGATGATCTCACTCTTCATGTGGGTTTACCCCCTCTCCTATGGATTTTTATCTAATAACGGTGTGATCAAGCTGCCCTGGAGTAGCATCGGTTTAACCCCTATTTCAACTCCTAGTCCGCAGGGTAAATCTCGGTACCTTCACTCATCACCAGTTCCCGATATGCTTTCATCAGTTCCTTTGTGATCTTCCCTGGCTTGCCATCCTCACCGATAGTGCGGCCATCCACCTTCACCACTGGGATCATCTCTGCTGCGGTACCGCTTAAGAAACATTCATCTGCCACAAAGATGTCATGCCGCGTAAATACCTTTTCTGCTGTCGGGTAGCCCATCTTTTCAGCAAGCTCCAGAATAGCATTGCGGGTTACCCCCTCCAAAATACCCAGGTAAGAAGGAGATGTGATCAGTTCACCGTTTTTCACAATAAAGATGTTATCCCCTGTACACTCTGTGACATAACCCTCACTATTGAGCAGAATCGCCTCTGAAACTCCTGCCAAGTTGGCCTCGATCTTGGCCAAAACGTTATTCAGGTAATTCAAAGATTTGATGCGTGGATTGACCCCTTCAACTATATTGCGGCGGGTGGGTACGGTCACAACCTCCAGCCCTTTTTCATATAACTCCTCAGGATACAGCTGGACCCCTGCTGCGATGATGTAAACAGTTGGTTTCTTACAATTGCGGGGGTCTAACCCCAGATCCCCTTTCCCTCTGGTGACCACAAGCCTGATATAAGCATCACGCAGATTATTGCGGCGCAGGGTCTCCAAAAGGGCCTCACTCATCTCCTCTTTGGTCATCCCGATATCCAGGAGAATCGATTTTGCTGATTCATAAAGACGGTTAATATGCTCATCAAGGCGGAAAACACGACCATTATAGGCTCGAATGCCCTCAAAAACACCATCTCCATACAGCACACCGTGGTCAAAGACCGAAATTTTTGCTTCTTCTTCATTAACAAATTCACCATTGAGATAAATAATCAATCCCATTTAAAAAGCCCCCTTCTAGTTTTTTTCTAAGTCTCCGGTTTGCTTTGCAAATATATCCCGGCATTAGTATAAAAAGACCCCTCTTTCCCCGACGATATCTGTCAGGGACGAGGGGACCCGCGGTACCACCCTGATTGCTGCCAAGAATTGAAGCAGCCGCTCTCAACCCGTTCATATAACGGACAACGGTTTTGTCCGGCAGCACCTACTAAGCCTTATAGCCTTTCAGATAGCAGTGCTCAGGGATGAGTATTCTTTCTGCTCCCGGTACTGGATTTCAGCCACCCCAGCTCTCTGTGACCTAGGATGCAGCAGAACATGTTCCCGTCATGACTTTTAATCAGTTTCACTTTTATGAATAAATTAGTATGCAACTGATAAAAATATATCTCCAATAAAAATACATTTCCGATAAAAATATATTTCCAACTAGTATAGGGAATAGCATCTTAGCTGTCAACCATTATTTTGATAAAAAATTATTTGCACGGGAAACGGTTAATCCACATATTAAATTCGGTTATTAGCTGTTAGTCATCGATTGTAGGCTCTGTCCAGAAGAAAGAGTTAGTGCCCCAGTATTTAGCAACTTTTTGGGATATTGTTTAGCTTCATCTGTCGTCATTCTTTCATCCTTTAGAACAAGTAAGCAACATTATAATAGCCGCTAAAAGATCGCTACGCTAGCAGGGATAAACGATTTTGAAAAAATGAAACCGCTTATGAGAACCGTAAGTGTTAGCTAGTGATGTGAGATGCAATTCAAAGAACAAAAAAATTTTTTTTGAAGAAGGAATTTCTGGTTAGATAGTGAATATGATAAAAAAGGTCTAAATAGTCAACTTAGGAGGTGGTCCTATTCAACTTACCAGGCAGGGAGAATATGCTATAAGATGCGTTCTGGAGTTAGCAAGAAATTTTGGCAAAAAACATGTGACCACAAAGGATGTGGCTGCCAAACAGGACATACCATCTGCATTTTTAACAAAGGTTCTTAACCCTTTAATTAAAGAAGGAATTATCATCAGCCAGCGGGGATCCGCAGGCGGAATCATGCTTGCCAGGCCACCGGAAGAAATTACGCTCAGAAAGATAATTGAAACTGTAGAAGGGCCCTTTTACCTCAACCAATGCTTGAGTGAAGCAGGAAGTTGCACACGAAAACCCCACTGCAAAGTTCACCAGGTTTGGATCAAAGCACAGGATGCCCTGCTGGAGGAACTGGAAGTAACGCTGGATAAATTGATTTAAGATGTCGGGTAAAGAAGAAATCCGGAAAAAAATTGAACAACAAAAGGAGGTTTTGGTTAATGGACCTGATCAATGAAAACAAAATAGGTCTGACCAAGGGTACCCCCTTGGAAGAAGATGTACAGATGGAATTTCGGGGAGAGACTATAGAAGTCGGCCTCTATCTTGCGATGGCCCGTCAAGCTCAAAGAGAGGGATTACCGGAGGTTGCTGAAGTTTTAAAGACTATCGCTTTTAAAGAGGCAGCACATGCTGCTAGGTTCGCCGAACTCAACGGAAGAATTTCTACATCAACCAAGGAAAATATTGAGAAAATGCTCAAAGGTGAAATCGAAGCCAACAACGGCAAAAAAGAAGCAGCCAAAAAGGCAAAAGAAGCAGGTTTCGATGAAGCACATGATGCATTGGATGAGTCCTCTTGAGATGAGGCACGCCATGCCAGAGCATTACAGGGACTGCTGGACAGGTATTTTAAATAAAGTAAACAGATGCTGAGGGGCATGTTGCCCCTTACTTTTTTTCGCCTACTATAGTTAGTATTCGTTCAAGAACCTCTTTTCTACACCTTTCTACCCCATCAAAATCCATTGCCTCCAGGTAATGCTTTTCCAGTTCCTCATAAAACTGTCTGGCCTTTTTGAGATAGGAAAGGCCTCTTTCGAGGCAGTTGTCAAACAGTTCTCCGGCCTCCCGCAGTTCCTGCTCATATTCCATAAGAACTCCATCATCCAAACAGTCCTTGCAGTTAATAGTTTCACTGTATTTCAAATTGGGAAGGGATTCTGGGACAAAATTGAGCTCTTTAAAAACATTGAGCACCGCAGTTTTGCGCTGCGGCAGCACTACCAAATCGATCAGTGTTGGATCAAAGGCGCAATGGTATACCTCTACTGTCAACCCTGAACGGTAAGCGAATTCCGCCACCTCTTTTAATATTTCCTCTTTTCCCGATCCTGGTTCACCTTCAATCAAATAAAGAAAAGTAAGATTATCCAGTAGTGTGGGAAGATGATGGACAATCCCCTGTGGGGTCAGAGCAGAAGCAAAAAGATGCCTTTCCCGGGGAACCCCCTCCCCCCAGATCAACTCCTGTCCGAAGATCTGCCTTAACAGGTTACCAATTAGGCGGTGAAAGCACTGGTAGTCCAGGGCTTTATCCCGGTAGACTTTCTCCTCTTCCCTGGCCATCCTTGCCATTTTCAGGCTGCTGTAAGCTGTGGCAAAACACTGGGTCACCCGCTTTTTTAAAGAGATGATTTCTTCTTTATGAAGCACCAGTTTTTCCTGATCCCAGTAGTCGCCCAAATTAATGATCTCATCTACTGCACCTGGATAAAGGGGATCAGTCACATGAGGTGCTGTGCCATCGATAATAGCTACCCCGTAGGCGGGCAGCACAAGCCCATCGAGAGAGTTGAAGTCAGATGAACACCAGTGGTATTCCAGGTCAATTCCTTTGTCCTGCAACTCTTTTCCGATCCGCTTCATAAAGGTCGACTTGCCGGTTCCCGGGCCTCCTTTGAGCAAAAAGACACGTTTGGCGTCATCACCGATAATATAATCATAAAATGAGTAAAAGCCCAGACTGGTATTCCCTCCAGGAAAAACCATCTTTACCCTGCCCTCTGGCATATTCAAACCCCCTTGTTTGGAAAAACTGCTTTGGCAGTAGAAAGAGAAAAGGCGCCACAGAGGACGCCTGCTGCCTCTATTCAATTTTACACAACAAATAAAGCAATTATGCAAAAGCAATTTAGAGGTGCCTCAATGCCTCTGCAGGGCTTAAAGATGCCGCCCTGCTGGCAGGGTAAAGCCCAAAAAAGATACCGATAACTACGGAAAAACCCATAGCCAGCAGTACAGTCCAAACTGAGATTAAGGGCGGCCAGTGTGCTGCCAGAGCGATAGCAAAGGCACCGCCGATACCAACCACCATACCGAAAAAACCGCCCAGCAGACAAAGAGCAACAGCCTCACCCAAAAACTGCTGCATAATGTCCCGTCTGCGGGCACCCAGTGCTTTTAAGAGCCCGATTTCCCGGGTCCTTTCGGTAACCGCCACCAGCATAATATTCATCACACCCACACCACCTACTAAGAGAGCAATCCCTGCCACAGCACCGATAACGGTGGTCAGAATGGAGGTCACTTTACCCACCATTTCCAGTTGCTCCTCTAAAGTTGTGCCCACATAGTGCTTGGACACACTGGAGTGCCTGCTTTCCAGTATCTTGATGCTGTCAGAGATGGCCTGGGGCAGCGCTTCCTCAGACACCGCAGTGCCGCAGAGTTGGTTGATCACCCGAGTATTCAGCATATCCTGGACTTGGGTGATAGGTGAATAAAGGGTCCTGACATTAAAGGTATCCATCATTGATGATGGGATTTTCTCCAGGACTCCCACCACAGTAAGTGGTGTATCCTGTACAAAGATCTTTTTTCCCAGAGGGTCATCTTTAGGGAACAGGTCCTCAGCAAGGCCGGCATCGATCACCACCACCCGGGAGTGGGAGGTCACATCCAAATCAGTAATAAAACGCCCCTTTTCTAAAGATAGGTTCATAATATGGATCAAATCAGGATTTGTGCCGTAAAGGGAAGCCATGATGGTCTTTTGATCGCTGTTGGGCAGCCGAACATCCACCATCGGCCCAAGAGTAATAGGGGCCATCTTGTCCACTGCTGGAGATAATTCTTTAATAATTGTGGGATCCTCAATGCTGAAAGTATTGGAATCAGCTGTTTCCCCCCGCATATAATCGGGGCTGATATCAAAGTACAGGCTGCTGCCCATCTTCTCAATCTCAGAGATGATCACAGCCTGCCCTCCCTGTCCCACTGCAACAACAGCAATTACACCGGCAATTCCGATAGCAATACCGATCGTTGTGAGCACAGCCCGCATGCGGTGAGCGCGCAGATTTTCCCAAACTATTTGTATTAGATCAGCGAAGTTCATCCTTTGCCTCCTCCCGCACAATCTTCCCATCCCGGAAATGGATTACCCGCCTGGCATATGCGGCAATGTCCGGTTCATGGGTCACCATAACAATGGTTCTACCGGTCCGGTGCATCTGTTGAAAGATCTCCATAATCTCCAAACTGGCCTTAGTATCCAAATTGCCTGTAGGCTCATCAGCAAAAATAACCAGCGGGTTATTGGCCAAGGCCCTGGCGATAGCCACCCGCTGCTGTTCACCACCCGATAGTTCTGCTGGTTTATGGGTTAACCGGTGTCCCAATCCCACCTGCTCCAACAGCTCTTGCGCCCGTTTACGCCGTTCATCGCCAGGTACACCTGCATAGATAAGGGGCATTTCCACATTACGCAAAACATTATGCCTAGGCAATAGGTTGAAGCTCTGAAAAACAAAACCCAACTTTTTGTTGCGCAGGTCCGCTAGTTCATCATCCTCTAGTGAGTTGACATCCCTGCCATCTAGATAGTATTCACCAGAAGAGGGGCGCTCCAAACACCCTAAAATACTCAAAAAAGTGGATTTACCGCTGCCGGAGGGACCCATAATGGCCACAAAATCTCCCTCGGGAATCTCCAGATCGACCCCTCGCAGTGCATGTACAGCAGCATCTCCGCTTCCATACACCTTGGTCAGTCCGCTGACCCTGATCACTTGGCTCCACCGCCAGTTAGGCGCACCTTCTGCCCATCTTTAATGTCTTTGGGTTCCAGTATCACCTTGGTGTTTGCTTTGATTCCCTCTTTTATCTCAGTGTATAGTTCATTGCTGTGGCCTGTTTGAACTGTTACCTTTTTTGCGGTCCCATTATCCACCACAAAAACAGATTTTGTTTCACCCTCTTCTGTGATCGCTTCATTGGGGATCAAGAGAGACTGGCGGGGTTTCACCCGGTAAATAACCACATCCACTGTAGCACCAGGCTTGAGGGCCGCCCCATCATCTATAGTTATGTAAACTTTAATATAGGTTTCTGTTTGGCCCATTTCCGGAGCGCTTACCACAGGGGCAATCCGGTCCACTTTGCCCTTAACCACCTGTTCAGGCGCACCCGCCCAGCGCACCTCTACCTCCTGCCCTGCCTTAACACCATTGATATCCTGTTCGCTTAGATTAGCAACAACTTGTAGTTGATCCGGCTTACCAACGGTTATCAGGGGCATACCCGGCTGGACATAACTCCCGTTTTTTGCCGTGATCTGAAGCACAACACCATCTATAGGCGACTTAATCTTTCCCTTTTCAACAGCGGAGCGCGCCGCATTAACAGCTGATTTGGCCTGCTCCACCTGAAACTCCAGAGTTGAAGTATCCATACCCTTTGCTTGCATTTCTACTGCATTTTTTGCTTGTTCTGCCGCAGCAACTGCCTGCTGTGCCTCAAGTAACTCTTCCTGCCCTGCCTTTCCTTCCTGAATCACTGCCTTGACAGCCTCCAATCGCTGTTGTGCTAATGCCAGATTTCTTTCAGCTTCTTTTTTAGCAGCAGCGATCTCCTGACTGGCCTTTTTGGCATTAGCCAGAGCCTTTTCAGCAGCATCCAAATTGTCCTCTGCGTTCTTTAACTGCTCTTTTTGCTCAGAGACATCCAGTTCAGCCAAAACCTGTCCCTTTGTAACCTGGTCACCCTCCTGCACCTTTAAGGTCAGCTTGGAAGGAAATGAAGCAGCCAGATCTACCGAGTCAACCACTTCAACCTTTCCGGTAGCTAAGACCTTATCCTCATACTCCATGGTCTTGGCTTCGGCGGTTTTAACCTCTACCACCGACTCACTGCTGCTTTTAATCACCGCTCCGATAATAACTGCAACGATCAATGCAAGGCCTAATAATACTGCGATTTTTTTCTTCAACAAAATCCTCCTTCCTCAGCCTCTAGTAGAGAGCAGATGCCTAGTTTCCAAGTGCACCTAATATTAAGGCATATATCAGCCAAAGTACAAACAAAAAGATTATAGCACCATTTGGCTGCTTATCTTTCATCACAGCAGCAGCTCCGATCCCATACAGGATTAAACTCCACCAGGTAAAGGGGCTGCAGGCCGAAAGAAAAGAATATAAAAAGCCGGATTGGTTTGGGGCAAACACGGCAAGGGTGAGATTTACCTTAGCAATATTTTCCACAGCTGTAAACATAATCAGGATATTTGTGATCACCGCCCCGAGTACCATCGGAGCGTATCCATAAATACCAACAGCGTACAAACTTCCAAAAGGTGCTTCCTTTGCCCGGACAGCAGCAAAAATTTTTAACAAAAGCGCAACTATCAGCGACATTACCCAGGGTGACAGAACAGCTGCAAGGATAAGGCCCACAGATGTGGTGGTCTGAGTCAGAGCCTCAAGTGCCTCCGCTGACATTTGCTCTGTGGCATACTCAGTGAAATCCACCCCTATCAAAGAATGCTCCCGCCACTTGGGCAGAGTGAGCAGTGTAAAAACAAGATTGATAATGGTCAGCGTGATTCCAGCCGCCCAAAAGCGGGGCCTCTCTGCAATCTCCTTAAAAGCCTTACCTGGACTTGTAAAAACCTCTAAAATTAAGGCTGCCCAACTTTTCCCTTTCTCCTCATCCATATTATCTCCTCCACTTAATTTTTAATTAAATTTATTCTCCTTCATCCGATTTTTTCCTGCAAATTGACGGCTTATCACCTCCTATCACCTGGGCAGTCCCCGCTCGATCAGGAGTACAATTGACTTATTACGATAAGCATCCTTTTCGTGCAGTGTTTATCCCTGCCGCTTGCGACATAAGCTCCGGTTTAACTTGCCCATATACTCTCCGCAGGCGACAGTTGACCGGCTCCTATGACGCCATCCATTTTAGAAGTCGGATGCCGGAGGTCTGATGTCAGAATATGAACGTAAAATCAGGTGTCATCACCAACTCTTATAATCTAGAAATTTCCGATTAGGTAATTGTTCTGCCTTATTGGGACTGCCACCTTGTACTGCAGTACGAAATACTTTTGGCTGTCGCAATCTGCTCCTTCGTCAAGGGCAAGTAAAAACCTTCGTAGGTCGCTACGCTGGCAGGAACAAACTGACCGATCATGGGAACTGTCCCCCTGATCGGTCCGGTTCTATAACTCCTGTCTTTGAAATACCACCACTGCAATTGCCACCAGCAGCACTGCAAGCACAGCTGTGACAACCAGAGCAGGCACCGTGTCACTGAAAACAATACTGCCCGTTGCCAGTTTGGTTTCCATACCGCTTAATGCACCTGGTGAATAGCGGGCAAACCACTGGTGCAGGGAGGGCAGCAGTGACAGCAGTAAAACCCCACCGATGGCTATTCCACCGGAAACAACTGCAGTACTGCCAATTGTACTGGCAAGCAGAGCGATTGCCAAAACCAGCAGGTAGTAAACCAACAGCAGAACTAACCCCTGAAAGGAGGGTTTAAAAAGTGTTTCCTCAAAAAGAACCCCGCAGTAATATAAACAGGCAAAATAAGAGATCATAGTTGAGCCAACAATCAGGACAGCACTGGCCAGGTATTTGCTGATGATAAAAGCCCAGCGGGGCACAGGTTTGGTTAAGATCAGTACAGCGGTGCCGCGATTTTTTTCCTCAACCACCAGACCGATAGATGAAATCAAAACTACCAAGATACCGATTTGATTGAAGTTTTTAAACAACTGCAAATAGGCATCCACTGCAGTAGGTGGTGGAAGCTGAATGATCACACCACTGCCGCTTTCAGCCAGTGACTTGACCAGATCGGGTGCTATTTTGGCGATAAGCGGGCTTGTTAACCCCAATACCAGGAAAATGATCGGGATCACATAGATCTTATAAGTCTTTCCTATCTCGCGGAATTCTTTTTTGAGAAATGCTCTAGCACCGGTCATTGGTTATTCACCAACCTGACGAAGATGTCTTCCAATGAGGGTTCCACCAACTCAAAGCGGCGTAAGACTAAACCATGCTCAACTATCATACGGGGTAGTGCCTGCTGGGCAGTTTGAAGATCAGTGGGGTGAAGAAACCAGCCTTTGTTGCTCTTTTCGATCCGGTCAATCCAGGGTTGGCCTGCCATTTTGGCTAATATGTCAGGCTCCCCTTCAAATTCAAGGTAGATCTTATGGGATGAATAACTCTTTCTGAGTGAACTGATGCTTTGCTGTGTCAAGAGGCGGCCCTGATTAATAATAGCAACAGTGTCGCAAACCCGCTCCACATCATTTAGTATGTGAGTAGAGAAAAACACTGTAGTGCGGCCAGACAGCCGGGAAATGGTATCGAGGATCTCTTTGCGCCCAATTGGATCCAGGGCTGATGTGGGTTCATCCAAAAAGATCACCTCCGGTTGATTGAGCAAAGCCTGAGCTAATCCCAGCCTTTGTTTCATACCCCTGGAAAACCCTCCGATCCTCGTTTTTACACCATCAAGCCCTGTGATCTCCAGCACCTCACCTACCCTCATCCGCAGGTCCCGCCCGGACATGCCGAAAATATCACCGGCCAGCATTAAAAACTCTGTCGGCCGCATCCAATTATAAAAGCCGGGGACATCTGGCAGAAAACCGATCCTGCGCAGATACTGCTTGCCAGGTGCTAATACAGATTCACCCAATACAAAAGCATCACCGGAAGTTGGACGGGCCAATCCAACCAACATCCTCAAAGTGGTGGTCTTTCCTGCACCATTGGGCCCTAAGAAACCGAAAACCGACCCCTTTGGTACCCTGAGGGAAAGCCCATCAACAGCTATCTTGGTCCCAAAGTGTTTGCTCAGCTTTATTGTCTCAACAGCAAACATAGATTCATTCCTTTCTACCAAAGACAAAATAAATCAGTGGGCCGATGATATTGATCAGCAGAATAAGAAACCAGGGCCATTTAATTCCCCAGCGCACCTGTTGAGGATTACGCCGTAGAAGGTCCACAATACCTATAACAAATAGAACTAGCTGCAAAATAATCAATGGCGCAAGGAGCGAAATGTTTTCTCGCAAAAACTCCACAGTCTCACCCCTTTTCCCCTTTACTTAATTTAATCAAAATGTCAGCTGACTAAACTATGCTGACACCCCCTGCCGAGCCAGAGCAGAGATCCACCCTTTTATTCTTCCTTCTTTCCCTGAAACTGTTTTTTACCTGGTAGGCGGCCGGCCCTGACTGCGGCCTCCCGGAGGAGAAATTCGATCTGTCCGTTTACACTGCGCAATTCATCAGCAGCCCAGCGCTCGATGACTTCATAGAGCTTTGGATCAATGCGAAGGGGAAATGATTTTTTCTTAGGCACAGACAGAATCCCCTTTAATAAAGGCTTCCCGTATTAATAATCGGCTGGGCACCGCGGTCAGATATGATGGCTACCAGCAGGTTGTTGATCATATTTACCCTGCGCTCCTCATCCAACTCCACAAGCCCATCCTTCTCCAGCCGGGCGATGGCCATCTGGGCCATACCCACTGCCCCCTCCACAATTTTCTGGCGGGCAGCCAAAATAGCAGCAGCCTGCTGGCGCTGCAGCATAGCACTGGCGATCTCTGTGGCATAAGCAAGATGGGTGAGACGGGCCTCCAACACCTCAACACCGGCAATGGCCAGACGCTCCTGCAGTTCCCTACAGAGTTCTTCTGCAATCTCTACTGTATTGCCGCGCAGTGAATATCCTTCATCTTCAAATAGATCATAGGGATACTTTGTTGCCACATGCCGTAGTGCAGTTTCACTCTGGATCTCCACAAATTCTTCATAATCATCCACATCAAAAACAGCTTTGGCAGAGTTAATCACCCGGAAAACCACCACAGCGGCAATCTCAATAGGGTTGCCTTCCACATCATTGACCTTTAATGTCTTGCTGTTGAAGTTGCGCACCCTCAGCGAAACTTTGCGGTCTGTAGATAAAGGAACGACAAACCAAATACCGCTGTCTTTTAGGGTTCCCACATAATTACCGAAAAAGATGATGGTTCTTGCTTGATTAGGCTGCACAACCCTAATCCCTGTTGAAAGGATCGTAAACAACACTGTTAAAACAACACCCAAAACGATTTGATTTTTGATAAAGGCATAAACTGCGCCTGCCAGCAGAGCAATTAGCACCAGAATAGCCAAAAAACCATTTACTTTAAAAGCATCTTTTTCAACCACAGCGATACCTCCTTGATTTTATTTTTATATTATTATGATATCACTCTTAGCTAAAAATGTAAACTCAAAATAATTGGAGTTTTATCCGACTAACCACCAACAACTATTTCGATCTGTCAAGATAGCTGACAGCGCTGAGGGCAGCAGTCAGGCCCTCCCCAACTGCTTTTCCGATCTGGTAGGGTTTGCCGGTGCAGTCCCCTGCTGCAAAAACACCGGGGATATTGGTTTCCATCATTCTGTTAACAACAATAGCCCCTTCTTCTATCTGAAGTCCGGAGATGAGCTGCTCTGCCGGAGCAACTTTCCTGACGATAAAAGCGCCTGCTACTGGGAGTTTCCCATCTTTCAAGGCAACCCCCTCCACTTTTTTCTCACCAAGCACACCGAGGGGTTTTTCCCGATGCACTTCGATCCGGGGGTCAACCCGGATTTCCCCCCGGTAGGTAGGAAAATAATGGACCTTGCCGCAGATTTCCGCCAGGAAATTCACCTCTTCCTCAGCCTCTGGGGTCTCTCCGATCACCGCCACCTCTTTGCCCCGGTACAGGGGGCCATCACAGGTGGCACAGTAACCCAGGCCCCGCCCCAGCAGTTCCTTTTCACCGGGAAAAAGGTGTGTCTGTTGGATTCCTACTGCCAGTATAACAGTTTTCGACCGGTAAACCTGGTTGTCACGGGTAACAACTGTAAATTCATCCCCCGGATAGATGTTGTCAACACGCCCCTTTTCTATGACGGCTCCCATCCCTACAGCATGGTCATAAAACCTTTTCATCAACTCTTTTCCGGAGATCTGAGGAAAGCCCAGATAATTATTGACCTCAGGCGCCCGGGCCAGGCGTTCTGAACCGCTTTCTGCACCCAACAGAATAACACTCTTTTCCCTGATGCGCCCATTTACCGCTGCACCCATACCCGCTGGTCCGGTTCCTACGATCAGCAGATCCCATAAGGTATCGGAATTCATAGCTCTACCTCCTAAAAAAAGGTCCTAGCCAAATAGCTTACAGTAAATTATCTACCCCAACTGTTTTTGCTGCAGATACTTTTTCACTGCTGCCACAAGCCCGAAACTTCCGCTTAGCATCATATCACCATAGGGAACAGCAAAATACCCTATTTTTTCAGCCAAATGGCGCTGCGGCCCGGTAACAGCCGCAAAAGAAAAAGATTCCGGTCCGGGTGCTCCAGGGACAACAGCGCAACCATGGCCATGGTCATTATATACCTCTTCATTGCTCAGCTTTCCCTGGACAAAACGCTGGAGATAATCTGACAGTTTCTCCGGGGTCAACAATCCGGTATGGTGTTCAAAAATACCCCAGATCCGCTCCCCCTTCATTAAGGCCGCCAGTGTGTGCTGGTTTCCCACATTGACCAGCAGCACCCCATCCTTCTGATGGCTCGCCACAACAGGATCCAGCAGTGCACCACTGAACGCTGCTGTGCCTGTGTCCATCACAAAAGCACCAGGGGCATCCTCCTGCACAGCCAACATCCTGGTCAGGTATGGTGGGACATTATCTCTGTAAAGCAGATCCTGAAGCCGGCCTTCCCCCTGTAAAAAACTCTCCCAGTGCTCAAACCTGAACTTCCGGTTACTCTTGCCGATAGCCTCCCCATGGTCCTGTACAGCAACTGCAACAATTTCCGGAAGGGAAACATCATATAAAGATAAAGCACTGCTCAATTTATCCAGATCAAGGTCACGCAATTCTATTTCCAGACAATCAGTGTCAGGCTTACTATTTACAACCTTTACACCCATAGCCTCCACTTCACGGAGGTCATCTCTGATGGTCTTAGCTGCAGCCGGAAGAGCATAGGCTTTCAGCCCAGCCTTAAGATGCTTTTTCAATGCGCTGACCAGTGGACC
>Ga0134092_1000696_pt1 | contig 32849 bp, 28 predicted proteins | sample 3_6taG_FD_94454 | JGI IMG/M metagenome (GOLD analysis project Ga0134092, IMG submission 94454) | Switchgrass degrading microbial communities from high solid loading bioreactors in New Hampshire, USA - 3_6_20_6_A3 metaG | ecosystem: Engineered > Bioreactor > Semi-continuous > Anaerobic >... | reverse complement strand
TCTCTGGTATTCGCTTTTAACACTTACCAGCTGCTTGTCCACCTTGAAGGAAAACTTTGCATTGTCTGTGTGTTGTTCCGTAAACCATAGCTCCATTTAATTCGCCTCCACAATATTAATATTCTCAATCTTCATATCCTGGGTACCTGTTAAAAGGCAGCCTTTTTCCTTTGCGTAAGAAATATAGTCCAGTATTTCCCGGGTAATCATTTCGCCCGGTGCTAAAACAGGTATCCCCGGTGGATAGCTCATTACAAACTCGCCGCATATATGGCCGCAGCTTTCATTAATTGGTACAGACTTCTTGGGGCTGTAAAAAGCCTTCTGCGGAGTAAGAACAACTATCGGACTTATATATTCGTGTTCAAGCATCCCGGCCTTATCCCTGGAGTAAATTCTTTTTATCTCGGATAAGGCTGATATCAGCCTTTCAATTTCCATCATGCTGTCGCCGGCAGAGATAATTGCAAGGATATTGCCGATGTCACCGAATTCAATCTGAATTCCGTATTCATCCCTTAGCAGATCATATACTTCAATTCCTGCTAACCCTATATCCCTTGTATGTATTGATAGTTTGGTTACATCAAAATCAAAAACCGTATCCCCGTTAATCAGCTCGGTTGAAAAGGCATAATACCCTCCCAGCTTATTTATCTCTGTCCTAGCATAATTTGCCAGGTCCACCGTCTTTTTAAACATTTCCCTTCCGTTGAGGTAAAGGTTTTTCCTTGCTATATCAAGGGAAGCCAGCAATAAATAAGACGCGCTGGTGGTTTGAGTAAGGTTGATTATCTGCCTCACATAGTCGGCATTGACATTTTTCCCGCATAATAAAAGGGAACTCTGTGTAAGCGAACCACCTGTCTTATGTATGCTGACTGAAGCCATGTCCGCCCCCACCTTCATGGCCGAAGGGGGTAAACCTTCACCAAAATAAAAATGGGTACCATGGGCCTCGTCTACAAGTGCAGACATATTGTAACTGTGTGCAAGCTCAACGATTCTTTGCATATTTGAACAAATCCCGTAATATGTAGGGTTATTAATTAAAATGGCCTTTGCATCGGGATTTTCCTTCATAGCCTTTTCCACGTCACTTACAGACATTCCTAACGGTATGCCCAGTCTTTTATCAATTCCCGGGTTAATATACACAGGTATGGCTCCTGAAATCACCAAAGCATTGATGGCACTGCGGTGGACATTCCTGGGCATTATAATTTTATCTCCGGCTTTACATGTAGACATAATCATTGCCTGAACTGCAGCAGTCGTGCCGTTTACCATGAAGAAGGCATGTTCTGCACCAAAAGCTTCTGCCGCAAGGTTCTGTGCATCTTTTATAACCGACACCGGATGGCATAAATTATCAAGGGGTTTCATTGAATTTACATCAACCTTTAGGCAGTTTGGCCCCAGGAATTCAGTAAGCTCTTTATTTCCCCTTCCTCCTTTATGCCCGGGCACATCAAAGGGTACAATCCTATTAAGCTTGTGCCTTACCAATGCTTCATATATAGGAGCGCTTTGCTGTGACAGATTTTCCATTTCTTCCTGTCTTCGTCCTCCTACACAAGTAGAAAATATAAATATCTATTCACTTATAAATATCTATTCACTAATGAATATATATTCACCACTTAATAAATATTCATTCCACTGTATATTTCAATCATTTCCTTGCGGAGCTTGTCAGTTATCTCAAGCCTCTGCTTCGGGGACAACTCGTAAACATCCTTGTTAAAGAGATAGTTCTGCAGCTCAATATCTTTTATCAGCATTTTTGTGTGGAAAATATTAGACTGATAGACGTTAACATCTATTGCATCATACTTTGCTAACGTATCCTCTTCAATAAAATCCTGTATGGACCTGATATCGTGGTCAATAAAATATTTCTTGCCTTTAACATCCCTTGTAAAACCACGTACACGGTAATCGATTATTATAATATCAGATTCGAAACTACCTATAAGGAAATTTAAAGCATTCAGTGGCGAAATTTCACCGCAGGTTGATACATCAATATCTACCCGGAATGTGGAAATAGCGTTGTCAGGATGATATTCAGGGAAAGTATGGACTGTAACATGGCTTTTATCCAAATGGGCATGAATTGTATCCCGTTGCGGATTAAAAAACTTACCCTGGTTGCACGACTCGTCAATATGTTCCAGCGGTAATGATCCTTCAGCTATAAGCACATTTACAGACGCTCCCTGTGGCTCATAATCCTGTTTTGAAATGTTAAGTATTCTTGCACCTATAATTTCCGTAACCTTGCATAAAATATTCGTAAGCCTTTCGGAATTATACTGCTCATCAATGTAGGCAATATAATCCTTCTGTTCCCTTTCACTTTCGGCATAACAAACATCGTAGATGTTAAAACTCAGTGTTTTTGTGAGATTGTTAAAGCCATACAAGGAAAGCTTTTTTTCCAACCCTAACACCACTACCTTTCCTTTACTTTTTTCTATGACGACTTATTATAGCATATCCAAAATAGGAAAGCAATAAAATCCGACTATTATATGAATATTCAATAAAATAATTATCCGTTAAAAATATAACACAAAATATTATTAATTTACAGTTTTCTGGTGACAATATTACAATAGATTTTATCTTATTTACATATTATATTATATTTTTTTTCCGATAAAATAATAAGTTTATAATAATTATCTTAATTTAACCCGTTTAGTCCAAATAAATGCCGGATACTATCCAGCTTGAAACAATACTTCCTAACATAAGAAAATGCTTATTAACTTGAAAAATACTGTCGGAGGAAATGTATAAAAATATTCGTATTATCAAATAATACCTCCTGGAGGTGGAAACAAGTGGAGGAAAAGAATCAACAAATCAAGTATGAAATAGCCAAGGAACTGGGACTCCTTGATAAGGTTTTAAGCGGTGGTTGGAAAAGCCTGACTGCAAAAGAAACGGGCAGAATCGGCGGACTCATGACGAAAAGAAAGAGATTGATGAATAAAAGCCTTCAGTCTCATGCTGAAAATAACCAGTGATAAAGTATGTCATAATGATTATGGACAAATGGCACCATAGCTGTTGACAGTTACCTTATCAATGTGATAGACTAGTATTTAATTGCCTGGTGTCAACCGGGAAGAAGTAATTTGTCAGGAGGATTTTATAATGGAAAAAGGTAAAGTAAAATGGTTTAGTGCTGAAAAGGGTTTTGGATTTATTGAAAGGGAAAACGGAACTGACGTTTTCGTTCACTTTTCAGCCATAAACATGGATGGGTTTAAGACATTAAACGAAGGCGACGAAGTGGAATTTGAAGTTGTAGAAGGCGCAAAGGGTTCTCAAGCTGCAAATGTAAGAAAACTGTAAATTGAATAAAGTTACAACTTTAATATATAATTGAAGTGACCATCCAGCCCCGATACGGCGAGAAATACCGTACCGGGGTTTTATAATTTTATGCTCGGAATTTCATTCTGTAATTGATTTTTATTTTACTTTTTTTATTTTCTTTTAATTTTTTTATAATGTTGCTAATTTATTATCATGTTATATTGTTATATCTGATTACTTCATATATTTAATGCTTGATTATTTCATATTAAAACCTGTTTTGCCATTTGTTAATCTGTAAAAATTATGTTAATCTATAAAAAATTACCTATAAAATATAAAAATAAATAACGTAATTTATAGCATGATTAAGTAAACGGGAGAAATAAAGAGTGTAGTAACAATAAGGTACAATGAGTTATAAATATAAGAAAATTTATTATTGACTTTGCTCAATATTTCTTGTATACTAACACTTGTGGTTGCTGATGCAACAAATGCGTGGGCGCTTAGCTCAGCTGGGAGAGCACCTGCCTTACAAGCAGGGGGTCATAGGTTCGAGCCCTATAGCGCCCACCATTTTTTTATTTAAATTAAGAATTAATTAATCTTTCAACTAGCTTACTTTCCTTTTTTATTTTGTTTCTTATATAGCTCCGCTATGGTTCTGCTTATTTATGCTGATATTTAATTTTAATACTGCTGTTTTATTTTATAGCTATTCTACTTTTATAGCTTCCACCGGGCACTGGCTTTCAGCATCTTTTGCGGAATCAATCAGGTCGTCCGGGATATCGTCATCTATTGCTATGGCCTTTCCGTCGTCATCCATGGAAAATACCTCGGGACATATATCCGGGCATAGTCCGCAACCTATGCAAATATCCTTGTCAACATGCGCTCTCATGAAAATCGCCTCCTAATGTTTCTTTATGCTGCTTTTTTCTTGATGAAGCTACTCTTATATTTTTTGATGTTTCCAGTATTTTTTATACCATTTGCACCGTAAATGAATCACATATCTTTGTTTTAATTCATTTTAAATTCATTTTAAATGGTTTTATTGCCCTGTCCAAAATTCCGTGCAGGTATGCAAGGATTATCCCGTAATTTATCATCGGAACGCCGTTTTCTATGCAAAATCCCTGCCGGTACTGCATTTCCTTTTTATTTAGCATGCAGGCCCCGCAATGAATAACCATTTTATACTGCGAAAGGTCCTCCTTGAAAAACCCTCCGGAAACATGATGAAATCTCAGCTGCTTTCCCGTCTTTTTCATAAGCAGGTTCGGTATTTTAACAGTTCCTATATCATCGTCCTTCCGGTGATGGGTACATCCCTCAGCCACAAGGACGCAATCGCCGTCTTTAAGGTTTTCAATCTCCTTGACAGCCCTATAGAACATTTCCAGGTCACCCTTGGATTTCGCATAAATAATGGAAAATGATGTAAGGGGAACATCCTCCGGAAGAATGGCATTTACCTTACCGAAGGCCTGTGAATCTGTAATTACTATATCCGGCCTTTGCTTTAGCTTTTGCAAAGCCATTTCAAGTTCGGTTTCCTTCACTACCAGTGCCATTGCCCCATTATCCAGAATATCCCTTAAGACCTGCTGCTGGGGAAGTATTAGCCTTCCTTTCGGTGCTTCGCTGTCAATTGGTGTAACAAGTATCGCCAGCTGTCCCGGTTTTATAAGCCCATCCACCAGATGCAGCCTCTGGTCTTCTTCCTTCTTCAATTTTATAAGCTCGGCAATGAGGTCTTCTATCCCCTCTCCTGTCAAAGCCGAGGTTCTCACTATGGGTGTGTTCTCAGGGATACTGTCGATTCCCAGGAACTCGGCTAATGAAGAGGCCGATGTGTAGGATACATGATTCTCAGGATTATCTCCGGCATTTTTAAGCAGTTCCCATTTATTAACTGCAATGATAAACGGAATATTCCGTTTTTTAAACTGTTCCACAAGATTTCTTTCCTGCTCGCCCCACTTCACAGTTGGAGTTATTACAAGGATTCCTATGTCTGTCTTTCTTAAAACCTCCTTGGTTTTTTCAACCCTAAGTTCCCCGAGTTTTCCCTCATCATCAATTCCGGCCGTGTCAATAAATACAATCGGGCCCAACGGAAGGACTTCCATACTCTTATAAACAGGATCCGTAGTGGTTCCGGCTATTTCAGATACCACGGCAACTTCCTGATGTGTCAATGCATTTATCAAACTTGATTTTCCTGCATTTCTTCTGCCAAATATGGCAATATGCAGCCTATCGCCCCTTGGTGTGCTATTCATTTATCCTTTGCCTCCTAACGGGTTATGTCAATCTTCTATTCCTATTTACCCATATCTTCGGATTAATAACCTTAATATAACTATAATATAACTATACTTAAATTTAATGTTCTTGTTAAATACTTAAAATTAATGCCACTACTATATGGCATAATATAAATTTATATAAATTAAGGTTAATATATAATACATATACATATAAAAAATATAAATTATATAAATGCAAATATACAAAAAATATACGACAAATATGCTATTTTTAATATTAATTATAAATATCAGCATATATTAATTATAAATGTCAGCATAAATGTCAATTATTTAAATAGGATACAAACATAAAGATAAACTTATTGGCTATATATGCTTATACTATTTACAAAAAAAGATTTGCCGCAAAAAAAATATGTATATGCATTCCGCATATACATATACACATACATACAGGGCAGTCCAATCAACTGCTGTAATATTTACTGCCCGTCCTGGAAAAGAGGGGTCGATAAATAGCGCTCCCCGGTATCAGGAAGAAGTACAACAATGGTCTTACCCTTGTTCTCAGGTCTCTTTGCTATCTGGGTTGCGGCAAAAGCGGCAGCACCGGATGATATGCCGACAAGCAGTCCTTCCGTCCTTGCAAGTTTCCTTGATGTTTCAAAGGCTTCCTCGTTCTTCACCTTGAATATTTCGTCAATGACTGAAACATTTAAAATATCAGGTATAAATCCTGCTCCGATTCCCTGGATTTTGTGCGGTCCGGGATTTCCTCCTGACAATACGGGTGAGTCAAAGGGTTCAACTGCTACAATTTTTACATCCTTTTTCCTTGACTTGAGAACTTCGCCAACTCCGGTGATGGTACCGCCCGTTCCGACGCCGCCGACAAATATGTCCACCTGCCCGTCAGTATCTCTCCAGATTTCTTCAGCAGTAGTCCTTCGATGTATCTCAGGATTTGCAGGATTTTTAAACTGCTGTGGAATAAACGAATTGGGTATTTGGGCTGCCAGTTCTTCCGCCTTCCTTACAGCCCCCTTCATGCCTTCGGAACCGGGAGTCAATACCAATTCCGCTCCAAGAGCCTTCAAAAGATTTCTTCTCTCAATACTCATCGTTTCGGGCATCGTCAAAATAAGCCTGTAACCCCTGGCAGCAGCTACAAATGCCAGTGCGATTCCAGTATTCCCGCTGGTTGGTTCAATTATGACCGTATCCTTGTTTATCAGTCCCCTATCTTCCGCGTCTTTTATCATTGCATACCCAATCCTGTCCTTCACACTGGATAAAGGATTAAAGTATTCCAGTTTTGCAATTAGCCTCGCTTCCAGGTTATTCACCTTATTATAATTTGATAATTCCAGCAATGGTGTATTTCCTATCAGGTCAGTAAGATTCTTTGCAATTTTTGACATATTATCTCCTCCTAAACACATTTTGAAATTCTCATTAATTTTATTTTTATTTCTAATAATGTTTGACACTTAATATTCAATAATATTAATTTCAATTATGTTAAAATTCTCATCGATATTACATCTTTCCCAATTCATATGTAGTATTTAAATTAGCGTTTAATCCCTAGTATTCATATATGTTTTGTCAACTTATTTATATTGTAATACCTTTAGCCTAAAAATGTCAATAGGCTTTTATAAAAAAAATTTGGTATTCCAATAGGTTTAATTGGATTTATTCTCCCAGTGCCTGAGCTAAATCATTAATAATGTCATTGACGTTTTCTATTCCAACCGATAGCCTTAATAATTTGTCGTTTACACCGAGCCTTTCACGCATTTCCTTGGGAATTGCGGAATGAGTCTGAACGGCAGGATAGGTAATAAGGCTTTCAACGCCCCCAAGGCTTTCCGCAAAAATAACTACCTGCACTCTCTCAAGGACCTGTGCCACAAGGGCCGGGTCCTTTACCGTAAATGAAATCATTGCTCCAAAACCTGATGACTGCCTTTTGGAAATTTCATAACCCTCATGGTCTTTTAATCCTACATAATATACCCGTTCCACCTTCTTGTGATTCTGCAGCCATTCGGCAACAGCCAAGGCATTCTTCTCCTGTTTCTCCAGCCTAACCCCCAGTGTTTTTATCCCCCTAAGAATCAGCCAGCTGTCAAAGGGTGACAGGACCGCTCCCTCGGATTTCTGTATCAGCCTTATCCTCTCTGCCAGGTCATCATCGTTTACAACAACCAAACCTGCCAACGTATCATTATGGCCTCCGAGATACTTTGTCCCGCTGTGGATAACAATATCCGCTCCCATTTCGATGGGTCTCTGGAAATATGGTGTAAGAAAAGTGTTGTCCACAATGGTCATTAATTTTTTTGCTCTTGCTATTGAGACCGCCGCTGGGATATCGGTTACTTTCATCATGGGATTGGAAGGAGTTTCAATGAAAATTGCCGTAGTATTGCTTTTTATAGACCTTTCAATTTCACAGATGCGACTGGTATCGGTATAGGTGAATTCAACCCCATACCGCTTATAAATTTCTTCGAATAGCCTGTATGTACCTCCGTAAAGGTCATCGGAAACTATAATATGTTGTCCTGGCTCAAACAAGGTAAGTACTGTAGAAACGGCCGCCATTCCGCTGGAAAAGGCAAATCCGTGTTTTCCGCTTTCAAGAATGGCGATAGTATTCTCCAGTTCTTCCCGTGTCGGGTTTTGAACCCTGGAGTAATCATATCCTGTTGACTGATTCAAACCGGGATGTCTGAAAGTAGCACTCTGGTAGATTGGAAAACTTATTGCTCCTGTCTTCGGGTCATAGCCCCTACATCCATGGACTACTTTCGTTTCAATACTTAACTGGCTTAAGCTGCTTACATGATTCACATTCCCATTAAATCATCTCTCCTTTCATTCACCTATTTAATTTATTTAATTGCAATGGCTTCAATCTCAATCAGCACATCCTTTGGAAGCCGTGCCACTTCAACACAGGACCTGGCAGGGCATGATCCGGTGAAATATTTCTCATATATCTTGTTCACAGTCTGGAAACTGTTCATATCCTTGATATAAACCGTTGTCTTCAATACTTTGGAAAGACTGCTTCCTGCTGCTTCAAGCAAATTTTTCAGATTTTCCAGAACCTGTACCGTTTGCTCTTCAATTCCTCCCTGCACCACTTCCCCGGTTGAAGGATTTAAAGGGATTTGTCCTGATGTAAATATAAGCCCTCCTGCCTCCACGGCCTGTGAATACGGGCCTATAGCTGCCGGAGCCTTATCGGTTTTAATAACCAGCTTAACATTTTCCTTCTTTTCAGTCTCGCTCATCTGATTCAATCTCCTTTATTACCAACTAATCCTATATGTTTTATATAATACAATGTGATAACATATTTTGTCAATACCTTTTTAACGTTTTATGGCGTTCAGCCTGTTTTTTCTTCCTCATTCATATCCATTATGTCTATCACATGGGTCATCAGCATTGCTTTTCTTACTGGCCGGTTACAATTAAATTAACATTTATTTTCTATGAATTGCTATAATTGGTATATTATTGTATAATATATTTGAGAGTAATTGGGTTAATAGCAGGTGTGGTTGCCACCTACTTTCATAAAGAAAGGCGGTGGTATGGCATGACTACTTATGAAGCAATTTCTGTAATGATTATGTCATTTATGTTCGTCTTATCACTAATCTCCTTAATAATATCCCTCATAAAAGGTTTTCCTGATGATAAAAAATAACCACCCTGCTGCCACAGGGTGGTTATTGGATTGATAATTATTCAGTGGAGATCGCACCTTGCGGTTGCCTGATTACTCTCCACCTGACTTAACCCTAAAACGTATTATTAATTATAGCATAAAAACTTTGATTGTAAACTGGTTTTGATTTTTTACCTACCACTTATCACATATCAATTACGGTATTACATACACATGTAAATTACAATATTATATATTACATATTTATATGCTCATTCCCCGATATTATTTCATGATTAACATTTTATTGTGACTGTTTCATCATTACCCAATTTCATCATTGCCCGTCAGACTTTCATCTTCCTCTCATACTTTTTAGCATTAATCGCGCAGTTGCATTAATTATTATCCTTACTTGCAATTTTGTAATTCTTGAATTTTAACATTTATTGTGTTAAGATAAGACTGAATACATTTTTATATAGTTATTTTTATATTATATATTATGGGAAGACAAGATGAAATAAGATTTAATGGCATTTATAATCAAAGCTAAATTTTACATTTTTTTATTACGTAGATTGTTATTTTATTAACAGAAAGGGGTTTCTAGAATGATTCAAAACAAAAAGTTGCAAGAATGGGTAAATGAAATGGCAAAATTGTGCAAACCGGACAAAATTTATTGGTGTGACGGTTCCCAGGAAGAGTATGACCGCCTTATTAACGAAATGGTTGCTTCAGGGGCGGCTACACCTTTGAATCCCGAGAAACGTCCCGGTTGCTACCTATTCAGGAGCCATCCTTCAGACGTTGCCCGTGTAGAAGACAGGACATTCATAGCTTCAAGAAAACAAGAGGATGCAGGTCCGACTAATAATTGGATAGATCCCGTTGAGCTGAAAAAGACCATGACAGAGCTCTATGACGGATGCATGAAAGGAAGAACCATGTATGTAATACCTTTCTCAATGGGACCTATTGGTTCTCCCATTTCAAAGATAGGAGTTCAGCTCACGGACAGCCCATATGTTGTAATTAACATGCGTATCATGACACGTATGGGTAAAAAGGTTCTTGATGTCCTCGGCAAAGACGGAGATTTTGTTCCTTGCCTGCATTCTGTCGGTATGCCTCTTGAAGAAGGGCAGAAGGATGTTACATGGCCTTGTGCTCCCATTGAGAAGAAGTACATTAGCCACTTCCCTGAAGAGAGAACTATTTGGTCATACGGTTCAGGATACGGCGGAAATGCTCTCTTAGGAAAGAAGTGCTTTGCTCTTCGTATCGCATCCGTAATGGCACGCGACGAAGGTTGGCTGGCTGAACACATGCTTATTCTGGCAATCACCAATCCTAAAGGCGAGCGCAAATACATTGCAGCTGCTTTCCCAAGCGCTTGCGGAAAGACAAACCTGGCAATGTTGGTTCCTACAATACCGGGATGGAAAGTTGAAACAATAGGTGACGATATTGCATGGATGAAATTCGGGAAAGACGGAAGACTCTATGCTATTAACCCTGAAGCAGGTTTCTTCGGCGTTGCGCCTGGTACATCAATGCAGTCCAATCCAAACGCAATGAAGACCATTGAAAAGAACACATTATTTACAAACGCAGCTTTGACTGATGACGGAGATGTATGGTGGGAAGGCATCGGATATGATGCACCCGATCATCTGATTGACTGGAGAGGACAGGACTGGTATCCTGGCACCAGCACAACTCCTGCTGCTCATCCGAATGCTCGTTTCACAACGCCTGCAAGCCAGTGTCCTTCAATTGCACCCGAATGGGAGGATCCTAACGGAGTTCCGATTTCAGCAATCCTGATAGGCGGACGCAGGCCTACCACAGTACCGTTGGTACATCAAAGCTTTGATTGGAACCATGGTGTATTCCTTGGTTCAATTATGGGTTCAGAAATAACTGCAGCAGCAATATCCGACAATATCGGTAAGGTTCGTCGTGATCCATTTGCTATGCTGCCCTTCTGCGGTTATCATATTTGCGATTACCTGCAGCACTGGCTTAACATCGGTCAAAAAGCTGATCCTGAAAAGCTTCCGAAAATATTCTATGTTAACTGGTTCCGCAAGGACGAAAACGGCAAATTCCTCTGGCCTGGTTACGGCGAAAACAGCCGTGTACTCAAGTGGATTATTGAAAGAGTATCCGGCGAAGGTAAAGCTGTTAAGACACCTATCGGTTACATGCCAACACCTGATGCAATAGATACAATAGGACTTGACATAAGCGACAGCGCTATGCAAGAGCTCCTTAGCGTGAACAGGGAAGACTGGTTAAGGGAAGTTGCTTCAATACGCGAGTATTACGCTACATTCGGAGACAAACTGCCGAAAGAGCTTGCAAATCAGCTTGATGCTCTTGAAAGAAGGCTTCGCGAAGAATAATTAATTAATTATTAATAGATAGATAGGCATGAACAGTATTAATAAATACAATTAATTATGGTGTTATAAGCTGGTATTAACTAATTTTTGATATTACATTATAATATTAGATGGCAATATTAAATATTTGTTTGGACTTATGCCTTTTGACGGCATAAGTCCAAATTTTAACTTATGCGTATTTTTTACAGGTTGCAAGCAGTCAGGTATTCCGGTACCCCTCGCTATTTTGAGCATGCATCTGAAGCAATACTGGAAATGTACAGGCAGGTGGGCTCACCGGAATTTGATGATAAGGAGATTATTAAAAAGGGCCTTATAATTCGCCACCTTATTCTTCCGGGATTATTCGAGAATTCAAAGAAGGTCTTAAAATGGATAAGAGATAATAAATGGATAAGAGATAATCTCCCAACAGTGTATACATAACTTTAAAATAGGCCTGGAAAACGGGTATGTCCAGGAGCTTTTCTCGTCAACGTACATTTATACTCCCAATTTTGACTTGTCCGGAGTTTAGTATTTTGATCACATTACTGTTATTTATGATGAAATTTAGCCTTATATATTTAAATATTTAAATTCATAATAAGATCATTCTTTTCCTTCTCTATTTCCTTGAGCTTCCTCTCAATAGCCTGCTTATTCCTTTCAAGACGTGATATTATGCTGCTGACGGAATTCAATATCCTGTTCAGGCTGGATATGTCATTTCGAATCTTATCCCGTACATGTAGATCTGTAAAAATATTGTCAAACCAAAAGTCAATAGCCCTTGTGGAGGAACTTATTGTTGAAACTTCCGGGGCATCAAACATGTTGACATCAGCAAGTTCCTTCCGCAGCAGTTTTAACTGGGCATATAGCCTGTTAAAAGCCTCTTCGGCGCTGTCTATATGTTCATATTTTGCCAAATGGGATATTATTCCGCTCTTAAACCATACATCATATGTCGCCCATTTCTCAGCACTGCTCAGGTGCTTGCCTGCGCTCTTCCCTATTTCTATGGCTCTCAATGCCGCATTTATGGCCTCTTCCGTTTCTACAAGCCCTTTGATGCACTTTTCCCTTGCTTCTTCCAGTTCCATATATTTCGAATATGCTTCACTTGTAGTATTACTTTTAATAATTTCTTCCCTTTTCCTTATTTCATCTTCATAGACCCTTTTTTTCTTCCTCAGCTCGGTAATTCTTCTTCCCAGTTCTTCCTGCCTTTGCTTTAATTCTTTCAATCTTTCTACGGCTTTATCGTATTCCATCTTAGCTGCCAGCATTTCCTCCATTTCCTCTTCAAGCCTGGAATCGTATCTTCCGAGAAAACGCAGTAAAATAGCGGAGAACTTCTCTTCCTTAAGCTTTTTTACATCCAGAGCCTCTTCCTCATATTTCGCCAGTAATGATGCAACTTCATTTTCCGTGTCATATATATTTCTCTGTAAATCCATCATTCGTTTTTCCAACGTAGAAAGGACGGATATTTCATTTTTAATTTCATTTAATTTTTCATTATCCATCAAGGGGCTACCTCCGAAAATAATTCTATCTATGAAAAATATTATTTATTTCTTCAGCCTATGATATTATTTAATTCTTATTATATTAATTATATATGATTTTTCCAATATTTCATATCATTTCATTATTATTTAACACAAAATACGGTAGACAAAGTAAAGGGCAGGTCATGGCCTGCCCTTCCGCATTTATTTCCGTTTTATTTATTACCGTTTTTCTTCCCTGTTTTTCTTTTCTTCCATCATTTCATATATCTTGGCTGTCTCAATATAATTCAGGCTCCACTGGCAAACTCCGTTTGTATTTATAAATTCAACTTCCTGGATTTTGCGCGGATATTCGGTTATATCAACATCTTCATAAAGCGGGTTACCGTACCGGTCGGTTTTTCCGGGTGTCAATGAAGTATGGTCAGGTTTATGGTTTAGCATTTCAAGAGCCTGCTTCATTCGCTTTTCATTTTGATACCAATAACCTGCATATGCAATCATGCGGATTGCAAATTGCTGACCTCTCCAGGCCCTCTCGTTACTTTCATTAAACAGGCCCTTAGACTTTTCCTTTCGCTCCTCCGGTGTCATGGCATAATAATCACCGAACTGGGCCAGCATATCCCTGAACTCATCATCCTCAAGCAGGTCAGCAAGCTCAAACCAGGTTTCAGGCCCGCCGAAGCAAATAACCATGTGGTACTGGTAATTACCCTCGCCCATGTAGCGCATAATATTATCATGTGGGTCATACAGGAAGGTAGACCCTGATGCGAGCCGGTTGGGAGCCTGTTTAATGCTGTTCAGACCGGTCAGAATCTTATCGCGGTAGCGGGTATCATTAAATCTCTCCCATCTGGTCATCCAGTTGGACACAAAAGAGGACCAGTCGGGTCCTGTGCGGATATGGGCGAAACCTTCCACCTTGCTAAAATAGCTGCCCATAGGATCCCTGACCAGTGTAGCGAAATCTGCATCCTTCACAAAATCCATTATATCTCCTACCCGCTCATCACCTGTCAAGTAGTAAAAGAATCTGTGATGGCCTGCCATTGAAATTCGCGGCTCTTTGGCCCCGCATCCCCAATGGCGGACATTGTGGCGGGTTCCGAGCATCGCATATTTACCAAGGTGGTAAACGTCCACTTCGCTTGTATGCCGTGTCATTGCACGGGCAAAGCGATAAATCTTGTAATCCCCGGTGCGAAGGAAAGCCAGCCAGTTGACGTAAGTGGGACAAAGTTCGGTATTCTGCCATGCATATCCCCCCACGTCATAACGCCATGTGTGGCGCGCCTTGTCATATGTGTGCATAACATCACCGTAATCCCAGAAGCCATACCATCTTCTCTGTTCAACTTCATTGATGTAGAAATCAAGGAAACCTAAAAAAGCCTTTTCATGTGCCATGTTTTTATACTTTTCATCTTTGGGCGGACACCAGTATGTGCCGAATACTTTTGTTTCTTCATATACTTCCGTATTTGCAACAAGCAGTGAGTCAGTCTGCACATCATATGCAAAGTCAATAATTGCTTGCTTTCCGGGCATTTTATCGAATAATTTTAGATAGATTTCATTGGTGTTTGCTATTCCCTGAGGAACATTGTTAATACCGCCATAGGAATACTTATGGGAAACCGTGTCATATGCTCTGAAATCATATGCTTCGGCATATTTGCTCCACAGCCAGATTGTCATGGAAGTATTCTCACCGGTTGCATTATCAATTTCAAGGGCCATGGGGTACTTCTGCCAAAAATCCTTTACTGCCGCTGAAATAATGATACTCTCATTGCCATAAAAAACCGTACCCTGGGATCGATTTCCATGGGCTGCAGGAATTATGGCGCACATGGGTTTGGTTCTCTTTTCTATACTATAATGGTCGCATGAATCCTGGTTCAGACGAAAATAGCCCCAGGATGCATTATCTCTCACGATTTCAAGGAAGTCAGCATCCTTAACGGGATCAGGTTCAACAAATTGTCCTTCCCGCTGCTGCTTATCATAATAAGGTGAAATTTCATGACCTGCATACATGGGTTGAACAGCTTCGTAAAACATACCTGTATCTCCTACAAAGCCTACATGGCGGTTATACAGCTCACCGCTGGAAAACATGTCAAATTTAAGGGCGAGCCCTTTTAAGAAATCCTTGCTCTCATCCGCATCATATATAAAGCTGTGAACAATTTTTACTTCATCGCTGCCCTCATAGAAATACAGCCTGATAATAAACGGGAAAGCCTGTCCGTCCTTTGAAACATATTTATGGATCCCTTCCAGTTTGACCACCGCCCTTATGGGTCCGTTCTCTTCAACCGTAATTTTATCTGTTATGCCTTTCAGCTTGTAGTTGGTAATGTTTTCCAATCCTTCATTTTCCTCAACGTTCTGGATATAAGCAATCAATTCGGCTGATACGGGTTTTTGGGCTGTATTTTTTCTCTGCAGGCAAGAAATAAGCTTATCACCTTTTTCAATCCTACATGATAACAAATCAGTTTCAATGGTTACAGAACCGTCATCAGCCTGGCTAACGCTAAGGCATTTTTCAGTTTTTACAGCCTTTCCCTTTTCTATGCTGTAATTCCTACTTGTATCCAATACAGCGCTGTGCAGCAGCCATTTAACGGAACCGTCAGGCCAATAGGCATTAATCTTTGTCTGAACAGGAATTTGCTTTCCTGTATCATCTGACAATACCACTTCATCTCCCGGCATCAAGGAACCCTTTGGCCATGGCGTTCCAAATGATACTGGGGTAACCCCGGCCTTTCTTTCAGTCAGCCAATGCAAATTCACTTTTGACATATCTTTAATTTTCCCCCTATCCCGTTTATTTTAAGTTTATTTTATGTATATATTTTATGTTTAAATTTATTATGTACAAATAAAAATATATCTATAGGGCTGCCCCGCCCTGCGGCGAAACAGCCCTATATGATATTTTCTCATACTACTTTATTCGTTTTTATATGCTTTTATTTTACATAGCTTCCAATGGCGTCCATTGCTCTCTTGTATGCAGCATTGTAGATTTCGAGATACCTGTCAAGTTTGAACTGCTTATATCCTTCTACAAACGCATCCCATTCGTCCATGGATTTTACGCCCATAATGAACTTGTCGAGATTTTCATCTGTATATGTCTTAATGTTTGCATTAAGTTCATTAATTTCTTTCTGCTCGTCATTGCTGAAACGGATAACTTCTACCCAGTTACGTTTAATCAGACCGCCGTCCTCATACATTTTTGCAGCATCGAGAACAGCCTGATATCTGCGGTATTGAGGTGTATAAACACCGTTGGGTTCAAGCCTTATAGTGCTTGCAAAAGTACCTTTGATCTGATCTTTCTGAGGCATTGTCTTATTGTCTACAGCTTGTCTGTATTCAGGAACATCGTAAATTAATCCGTCTTCACCATAGTAGAAAGAAACGTTTTCTATACCGTAGTTAACAAGGATGTTACCTTCTTCGCTGAAGTTGTAGTCGCACATTTCAAGGATACGATCAACTTTTCCTTTTTCAGCGCCGACATAAATTGCAAGACCGCCTCTCAGCTTAGGATAATGGATTGTTGTATATCCAGGCGTATTTGCGTCAGGCTGAATAGGTGGAACAGCTATCAAGTATTTGTCTGTTACTCCCAGGTTAGCCCACTCTGTTGCTGCCCATGTAATACGGCTGGGTGCATTATCATGTGTAAGGAAAATACCGTCGTTCAGCAACTTCTCCTGCCACTTGGTTGTATCAGTTGTCGGATACTCCTGGTCAATTAATCCTTCCTGATAGAGCTTTCTAAGCCATGTAACAACTTCTTTCATTCTTGGGTCTGCAGCACCGTATTTTACAGTATTGTCTTTTTCATCTACGAATACATACTGCTTAATGCCGCTCCAGCCTTCGCAAAGACGTTGAATCACACCTTCTGTCTTCTTACGGGTCATGTAAGGCACCATGTTAGGATTCTTCTCTTTAACAAGTTTGAAAACTTCATACCAATCTTCTTTTGTCTTTACTTTTGATAAATCAATTCCCCATTTTTCAATAAGGTCTCCGCGAACTAAAAGCGTATCGCCGAGGAACTGTTCGGACAACATGTTCAAAATTTTAATCTGTCCGTTGGGTTCTGCTGATAAAGCATATACATACGGATCATCAAAGAAATATTTCTCTAAGTTCTTATACTTTCCAATGATGAAATCATTCAGATCCCAGAATGCGTCTGCATATTTGTGGAGGTTGTTCCAGTTACCTGTCATAATGTCAGGTATATCATTTGAAGCCATAGTGATGTTGAAAACTTCCTCTGAGTTTGCAGACGGAACATAGCGGAAATCAAATTTTACATTAAATTTCTCTTCATAGAGCCTGTCAAGGTAAAAACCTTCTTTAGGAATATCCTCTAAGGAAGAGCTGGCATGTAATGTTGAATACATGGAAATTTTGTAAAATTTTCTTTCCGATTGGCTTGCAGTATCATTATTAGAATTATTGCCGGTTTTAGAATCGTTGGAGTTTTTTGTCTTACTGCAAGCAACTACTGAAAATGCCATAATCAAGCATAAAAATACTGCTACGATTTTGGTTATTTTTTTCATTGACTTTCCTCCTTTTCATACCTTTTGTTATTTATTTAATTGTGCAATAGATGCACAATTTTAACTTTATTGTCATCTGTGTCCTAACCCTTTATAGATCCAATCATAACGCCTTTTACAAAGTATTTCTGGATGAATGGGTATACACAGAGAATAGGAATTACTGCTACCATAATAACAGCAAATTTAATTGTTTCAGAAATTAAACTCTGGGTCTCCTCCACCGTAGTTCCGGCCTGTTGGCTTAACAATTCATTAACCTGGTTTTGCAATACAATCTGTCGTAAAATTAACTGCAAAGGATATTTTTTCATTTCCCTTAAATAAATCATTGCACCAAACCAGCTGTTCCAATGTCCAACCGCATAAAACAGACCAATAGTCATAATGGACGGTAAAGACAGGGGCAATATAATTTTGTACAGTACCTGGAAGTCGGTTGCTCCGTCAATAATTGCGGCTTCCTCCAGTGCGTCAGGTATACCCTGGAAGAATGTACGCATAATAATCATATTTGTTGTAGATATTGCACCCGGAAGCACTAATGCCCAAACTGTATTGTACAGGCCAAGCTTTCTAACAACCAGGAAGGTCGGTATTAATCCACCGCTAAAAAACATTGTAACGGCGATAAAGAATGTAAATACGCTTTTGCCATAAAAATACTTCCTAGAAAGGGGATAAGCTCCGCATACTGTCAAAAACAGGTTTATAAAAGTACCTAAAACAGTATAATATATGGTATTTCTATATGAGATCCAAACCTGCTTATATTTAAATACAGCTTTATAAGCTTCAAGATTAAATCCATCCGGTATTATACTGACACGACCGGCCAATACTGAAGCATTACTGCTCAACGATGCGGCGAACACATATAAAAATGGATACAGCATAACTATATTAAGACACATTAATATTATAATATTGAAGACCTCAAATACTCTTCTTGACATGCTTTTTTTAATCATATCCATATTCCTCCATAATCACCATAGACTCGTTTCGCTATAACGTCTTGCCACAGCATTAGCAGCGTAAATAAATATAAATCCTACAACTGAATTGAATAAGCCCACCGCAGTAGAGAAACTGTAATCCGCATCTACAAGGCCGCGTCTGTAAACATAAGTCGAGATGACATCCGCCGTTTCATAGGTAGCCGGCGTATACATCAGGATAATTCTCTCATAACCAACAGACAGCAAGTTACCTATTCTCATGATAAGCATAATGATAATAGTATTTGCAATACCGGGTAGAGTTATATGCCAGGTTTGACGCAAACGTCCTCCTCCGTCAATTATGCAGGCTTCATACAATTCAGGGTCAATATTTGTCAATGCTGCCAGATATATTATAGAACCCCAACCTACTCCGGTCCATATACCAAGTATTGTATACAGACTGCGGAAATACTTCGGATCATTCAAGAAATATTTTCTTTCTCCGCCCAGCATTTCGATTATATTATTAATTAAACCTGTTGAGGGTGAAAGAAAATTAACAAACATACCGACAATGATAACTGCGGAAACAAAGTGAGGAAGATAACTAATAGTTTGCGTAATCTTCTTAAACCAGCCGTCCTTAAGCTCGTTAAGCAACAAAGCTAATATAATCGGTGCCGGGAATCCGAATATAAGTCCGTAAAAGCTTATTAAAAAGGTATTGCGGAGAAGTCTCCAAAAGTACGGTGAAGAGAAAAAGCTTTGAAACTGCTTAAAACCAACCCACGGACTGGCCGCAAATCCTTTAAAGGCATTATAATCCTTAAATGCAATTACAATACCAAACATAGGCGCATAGCAAAATATTAAATAATATAATATTACCGGTAAAAACATTAAATAAAGATATTTACTTTTCTTAAATCTTCTCCATCGTTCCTGCCGCCGAAGATTAGCTAACTGCTTGTCTATATTTTCATTCTTTTTTTCTTTCTTCCGAGGCATACCATTTTCACTCCTGTCCAAACATAAAATTGCAATACAAGCCAAAAAACACATAACTACACCTAGAAAATAAGTTTCCAGAAACCTATTTCCCAGCGGATAGTTAGATATAGAAATTATATAGACTAACTACCAATAGCTATCAGAATATTGAAAATCTGAAAATATTTTCAGAAATGTCAAAATTCTGATATACTAGGATGTCCTTCAGCAAATTACATGAATAAAATTCATCCTTTCTGATATAATTATATAACTATTCTACAAAAAAATCTATATTTTTATTTTATTTGACAATAAATAACATTAATAATGGATATATCCAACTATGCCATTACTGTTTTCCTTCTATTACATACCCTATTATGCAATCTATTTAAAAACATCAAAGTCAACAGTGGCAATATATACATTGCAATGGCCTTCCCTGTCAGATGTAAAAAGCACTTTAGAATCGTCAGGGAACCATATCGGATGGGGATGGCTATGCTGCGCCGTCCAGGATGTTCCATGGGTACAGAGTATCTTTTGCTTGGCAAGGCCATTCTCATATTTAACAAGGGAAATATAGTTATTTCCGTCTTTTGGTCCGCCGACAATAAAAGCTCCGTCAGCAACCCCATAGCTTTCCGTAGAATTAACCTGTACATGCATAGGTTTTCTGCCTGGCTTATATTCATATATTTTCATATTAGTACCGTCAGGATTTATGAAAAGATCTGCACATTCCCAGTCATGAGCAGGGCTCTTGCGGCGACCATACTGGGTACATATGCGGCCGCTTCTAGTGAAAACTTCATGTCCTGCCCGTTCAAGATATCTCTTTGTTTCTACAATTGGCCACACCTCACATGTAGAAGCACGGACAATCCATGTACGTTGTACCAGGTGCCAGGGTCCTTCATGGCAAAAACATACAATATCATTATCAACCGGGCTGGTAATTACGTGGCTGATCCATTCCCGTTCACCCCATATAGCCTTTGCACTCTTGTCTGCAACATTTACCTGCATGACAACGCTGGATGGCCTGCGGAAAAATGTCTCATACATACCTGAATAAATCTTGTTTGTTACAGTAGAAAGGTTCATATCTTCAGAATAAGCAAAATGTAGAGCCGTTCCGTCACTTGTTATAGAAAGAATTGAACCATGAAAACCTTCCGGAACAGCGTAATACTCATCTTCTTCGAGTGTATCTAATCTAACTGATTTAAGTTTTCTGCCCGCCCAGTAAAAAGCTCGCATCGTGTTAGGATCGAGAAGTGAGCTACCGGGCCGAATATCCGGTTCATCTGTCAATTGGATCATGTCACCCGTTTCAACGCTCATGTTATATAACTGCCATGAGCCAGTTCTGTCGGAAGCCACCAAAACATTTCTCCCGTCAAAGGAAATGAGGGGCTGTGTAAAATAGGGATGAAAAGTATTGCCTACATTCGGACTCAAACGTACTACTTCAACACCTGTAAGGTTATCTTTAACAGTTACCTTATCACCTTTGAATAATGTCCCTTTAGGCATCTTCAACCCCCTCCTTTCATGTCTCTCTTTTTCATTATCATTCATTTTCCGTATTTGTTATTGATTTATCAGATTTATCAGAAATACATCTGATTTCCCTGAGCTAATTTACGGATCTATATTCTATATATAATTCTTTTTTGCTTAATTTGACATTTATTTTATATTTAATTTTATATTATGGTTTATATATTTACTATCACATTATTGCTTCCATTGCATAAAATCATATAATTATATTGCTTTTTTATGAAACTTGTCTCAAATTTACATAATACCATCTCTAAAATTTAGTTATATTTTATAATTCTCTTCTGTTTTCATCAGATTTTTTCAATTACGACAGTTTTATTTTTGTAAATATATATGAAAAATTGTATAATTATCAGAAGAACTATATAAGACAAAATATTATCGTTCCAGAGATTATCAAATAAAGATTGGTATAGACGTGAGCTGCCGATTCAAAAAGCTACAGGCTAATATTTAATACAAGTGAAAAGAATATTATTATAATAATCTTAATATATCCATAAATGGGTATTTATTACATTCCATTTTATCTCTATTCATACCATTCTTTTTGTGCAAGAAACATTTTAGCATATATACCGTTTTTCTTGAGTAACTCTTCGTGAACACCGCATTCCATAATCCTTCCGTTATCAACGACAATAATTCTGTCTGCATTTTTTGCAAATCCTAACCGATGGGATATGAAAAACACCAACCTATCCCCTGATAACTGCCATATCTGTTTATACATCTCAACTTCCGCCAGCGGGTCAAGATATGCTGTGGGTTCATCAAGTATCCAAACCTTTGCCCCCTCGTTTGCCAACAATCTTCCGATGACAAGCCGCTGCCATTGGCCTTTTGATAACTCTATGCCATTATTCAGTTGCCCCAGCATGGTATTTATTCCTTCAGGAAGTTGAGAAACAAAATCAAGCAACCCAACCTTACTTAGTATATCATTTACTTTTTCATCTGCCAATTTACGTCCTCCGCAACCTATTTCAATATTTTGCTTAATTGTCATTTGATATTGACAAAAATCCTGCAGTATCGCTGTCTTGGGAATACTTTTTCCAAAATAAACACCTTCGTAGTTTTTCAATAAGGATAATATAACCGACATAAGTGTGGTTTTTCCGCTTCCGTTGACGCCTACAACGGCGATTTTTTCACCAGGATGAAAAACTGCATCTATCCCCCTCAGCGCATATTTATCCGATTGGGGATATTTATATATTATATTTTCAAGTATAATCGGACCGGTAGGACCATTACTTTCATTATTATCCCCATTATCCGCACTACTATCTGTGCTCTTACCGGCAGTGGAAGAAGTATCATTAGTGAAAGCGGTAACGGCATTTTCTTTTTCAATCCTAAAGTCCAATATCTCGTAATAAGCTCCCATGACTTTAATATACCAATTCCCGTTATTAAGAAACATGGAAAACTGCTTTAAGTATGAAAACAAATTGAACAGCAGGGCGATAGTCATTGTGAAATACCCGATTTCGTATTTTCCATGAACCACGCCTTTCCCCACATACAAGGCCGTGATTGCAAATGTTGCCATGAACAGCAAAGTAACAGCAATTTCTGACACAAAGGACAGCATATTTAGTTTAAGATAGTTGTTTCGCATTTCCCTGTTATTCCTGGAATAGCGGTTAAGGAAATAATTAATGCTCCGGGTAATTTGAATATTCTGATGGTTAACACGATTATTTAATATTCCTGCGAAGTAACCCGTTTTCCTTGATACAGGGGAAACGTGCATTCTATAATAGTCAAGCTGTTTATCTGTCACCCGTGATGATAAAACAATATTTATAATAATGGAAATGAAAACAACGGCCAAAAACAGCGGATTGAGCCTTGACAGCATAACGGCATATACCGCCAGCATTACCAGTATGTTAAATATTTGCGTAACCCCGTATACCGCGTTGGTATATTGGGAGCTGGCCTGGCGCGCAAGGTTTATTTTGTCGTGGAATTCCCTTGACTCATACAGTTCGTAAGATATTTCTGACAGCCTGTAAACTATCTTTTTTTCAGCCCTAAATGAAATATTGCTTTTGTATTTTTGAGAAATTACTTCATAAAATGCAGACAACACCCTCATTACAAACAGGGCTGCCAGGAACATAGAAAACATAAAAACTATATTTGCAACGGTTACCGGTGACTTCCCGCTTACATAATCCGACACGCTGTTCGTGGCATATTCAAGGAATTTCAATTCCACGACGGACGTTCCCACGGAAGTTATACATGAAATAGCAATTATGGCTACTGTCTGGAATCTATATTCGGAATACAGCTCTTTTATTATTTTTACCTGGGTCAGGAAAAACTGGGCAGGTGTAACTTTTTCACGCATGGCTTCATTTAGTTTCCTATCCTTGCGTTTCATAGGCGATTTCCTCCCCTGTATCCTGTATCATTCCCATCCTTGTATTCTCTGTCTTTCCTATCCGTCTATTTTCATCCGCTTTGTTTTCCTCTTCGTATAAATATTTTTCATATAGTTTTTTCTGCTCGTTGAATAAGGCAGCATAATAACCACCCTTGGCCAGGAGCTCTTCATGGGTTCCCTGCTCCGTTATTTTACCGTCCCGCATCATCACGATTCTGTCAGCAAGGCGGGCAAACCCAATCCTATGGGATATAAGTATGCCTGTTTTTCCCTTCAAATGATCCCGAAAATGCTTTACCATATCCATCTCCCGTAACGGGTCAATAGACGCCGTGGGTTCGTCAAGAATCAGTATTTCAGGTTCGCCCATATATGCAGAGGATATCACAAGCCTCTGCCATTCTCCGCCGGACAGGTCAACACCGTTTTCGTCATATTCTTTGCCCAGAACCGTTTCGTCACCTGCCTCATATTTACTTAATAAATCGTATAATCCCGCCTTCTCATAAGCCTTATTTAACTCTGCTTGGTCATGCATTTTCTCCACCCTGCCGATACCGACAAAATCCCTGATTGGGAGGGAAAATCGTGAAAATTCCTGGGGAGCCATGCCGAAATATGAATATATCTCATTTCGGTTTGCTTCCGATACCGGAATCCCGTTTAACATAACTTTTCCGCTCTGGGGGGAAAGTGCCCCGCAAAGCAGCTTAACCAGGGTGGTTTTTCCGCTGCCGTTATAACCAAGAATGCTTACGATTTCTCCTTTCTTTATGGAAAATGAAACGTTGTCCACGGCCTTTTTTTCACTGCCCGGATAGGTAAAAGATATATTTTCCGCAGTCAGTTCCCTGAATTCCCCAAATGGCAGCTTACCATTCTCAAGGGTTTTGTTTTTCAATGCTTTGATTTTATCTTCGGTTATTGGCATTACATAGTCATAATAATCATTAAGATATTTTGCGTCCTTATAGACCTCTGTCATGACCGTTCTTGTAAAACTGTCGATTTGACCGGTGCAGCTGTTGATTAATCCGAACAGCATTACAAAAACACCTGCATCATATTTCTTTCTTGTTATACCGATAAGCAAGATTATAACGGCCGCAACCCTCAAGGCAAAATTAGCAAAAGACTGAATGTTTTCCAGGGATGTCCATTTCAGAGCTAAAGCCAATCTTTCCATTCTGATTTTATCAAAAACGGCATTCCATTTTTCATATATATAATCTTTGAAATTATATATTCTTAGCTCTTTTGCAAAGGGCTTTCCCGAAAGTATATCTTTATAATAATCATACAGCCGTTGCTCTTTTATTTGAGTTTTATCAAGTTCATATTCTTTTTTGTCACATAACCGTTTACAACTACTGAAAAGGCTGCAACAACGGCAGCATTTAGAATAAGCCAGGGTTCATATGCGGCAAATATGCTTATGGAACCGATAATTGTTCCTATATTTGAAAAAATGAGGTTTAAAAGACTTCCTAAATACGAGCTTATTTTATCGGTGTTTTTCCTGACAAAAGTGTATTTTTCCATAAAAGCGGTATCAAAGAATTTTTCCTGGGGAATTTCATCGGTTTTTATCATGAAAATTTTATGGAAAAATTCATCCACGTCACACCTGAAATAATTGTAGCCAAATACCCATAAAAATCCGCTGGCCCTGCTGATAAAATACAGGACCATGTATGCAATTACAAGCCCTATAAACAGCGAACTGACCTTTCCCAATGCCATACTTTCTGACAGGGCATTTACCATGTCCTTGTTAAGTATATTGATTGCTATATTTATAAAAGTAATCAGGGATAAGACAAATATAAAACACATAATCTGTTTATAACAGTATTTAAATGCTAGCCTTAATAACAGGATATTCTTTTTCATATGCCACCCCCGAGCTAAATACATGTATTTTTTATGCAGATATTTGTACTGCTCATTTCCTTACGGTTATTTTGTCATTATCCCTAATTTGTCCTATCAAAAGCCCCCCCTGAGGATTGTGCCTTTCATAGTTCCTGTTTACCGAGACCTGGCTGTAGTTTGCATAACAATATACGCAGCCGTTTTTACAGGTGTTATACGTTCCGATGTCGACGCTTTCATAGCACCCGCAGGATTTGCGCTGATTCCTGTCCCTTTTTATGTTAAGGCTATACCCGCAGATACTCTCTATAAGCGCCTTATCAATGCAACTGGCCTGCTCTATACCGCATTGGCCCAGGAATGGCTCCTCGCAGCAGGCCTTTACTGTAATGCCGAATTCTTTTGCGGTAGATGACATCATCTCGCCCAGCTCTATCATTTCATCAGTGCTGATTTCTCTCAAGATTTCGGTTTTCAGCTTTGGGTATATGTCAACAAAACTTATAATACACTGTTTCGTATATCTGCCAAGTTCGCCGCAAAGCCTTGTAAACTGTTCCTTGTGAAATGAGAAGTCATACTTGTCATTTATTATAATAGGATCATATCTCCATATAACTCTGTTCTTCCCTATTCTTTCGCTTAATTCGCGGAAAGTCTTTATTATCTCATCCTTATCGCGGAGCCCCTTTTCCACGGATTTGTCATAGGGTGTTAACGTGAATTGAAAATAATACCTGTAACCCAGCTTATCGATAATATCAAGCTTGTCAAGCATGTTCAGCGGGTCCTTGGTCCAGAACACAATGCAGTCAATATTGCCAGGTGACAGTATTATTTTACTGACCCGGGCATGATTCATCGGGTTACGTGTTAATACATACCCTGCGTGCAACCGGTTTATCAGCCATTCCGAATAATACGCCGGTATATCGGTCCTTCGTGAAGCACTGAGTATCATGACCCTTACCCCTCAAACCTCGATTAATCTTATGCATCTATCGTTCATTTACATTTATTTTACTTGTACATCTACTTGTACACCTATTCATCTTATTGAACATCTATTCATCTTATATGTTTATCCATTTTATAAATGCAGTTTTATCCCTGCTGTTAAACCCGCATTTTTCATAAAACTTCAGCACGTTTTCATCTTTAGATCCGGTAAAAAGCATAACTTTGTAGCAGGACTTGCTTGCAGCAATATCAACCGCCCTTTTCATAAGGGTTTGAGCATATCCCCTGCACCTGTAATCCCTATGTGTAACGACATTTTCAATCAAAGCGTAAGGCCTCATGCCCCTGGTCAAGTTTTTTATTATCACTAAGGTAACACTAGATACGATTTTACCGTCAACCTCTCCGACCAGTATATGATAGTTTTCGTCAGCAATTATTTCATTCCAGAGTGAAATCAGTTCCGGTGTTTCCGGCAGCTTTTCCTTTTCATGCAGGTGCAGGTATAATTCCTGCAACCCGTCAAGGTCTGATTTCATAACTTCCCGTATTATCATGACTCAACACCCGCTTTTCTAAGTATCCGGATATTTACTCCATGCCCAATACCTTTACCAGTTCTTCACGGCTGACATCATTGCTTATTGCAATCCCGGCATCAAGTATTATCTCCCTTGCCTCTTCGGGGCTTATGCCGGGATTAAGCTTCATCCATTCCTGCGGGACCCAGTTCTCTACTTTATCGTATACATTTGCCGGCCATCCGTAAGGTTTTCCGTATTTATCAGTTTTTTTCCTGCTTCCGGCGACAGTAATATAATAGTACCGCTGCAGTTCCTGAATGGCCCTGTCTACTTTGCTGCCGCCTTTTTTAAGAGTAACTCCCATCTCTTTTCTTATTTCGGCAGTATTCAGCAGGGTCTTTTTTTCAAAAAGCTGCCATAACTGCCACACTGTCTGGCTTATATATCCTGACACCCTTCTTATTTCCATAGGTTCTCTCGGATGAAATGCAGCATAAAAAACCGAGTACATACGTGGTGACACAAAACCTTTATGCCCTCCGAGTATGCATCCGAAAGCCAGCCGTTTTTCCTCCGCTGCTTTATCTTTCCAGCACCAGGGGTCAGTATCAGGGTCCCCGGTGTGCCAATTTTCTTTTGGTGTCTCAGCCGTCAAGGACGGAAAACCGGGGAGTACATCCGAAAGAAACATGAATCCCAATTCATTAACCCTGTTTATAAAATCCTCATATTTTCTCAACCGCACCATATGAATAGTAAATACATCCTTTCCATATTATTTATATATCTGCAAGTCCCTCATAAATATATCCGTCGACATTACATCCACATTATACAGCAGCCCTTTTGAAATAAAAATATGCCTGTTTTTCCAACCTTATCACATACATGGCACTATAAAATAATTATAATATATTTCATTAATTTACACAATTTGTCTATATCGGGAATACTATTCAAACCGTAAATTAACACTATATAGACTATATAGAGCATGTTAACAATAATACTAATACGTCCCTTTTCATCTTGAATCGATATACTAAACAATTATGCTTTCCAGGTTTCCGTTTTCAATAACTCATACTTGAATACGCATGGCATTTCACCTTCAGTATCATGAGGGGATGATACTATCTCAACAAGTTTCAGTTTTACACCGAGCATGATTTCGTAGTAATACTTAAAGTGACCTCCGCAGCAATAACAGTATTCCCTAGGTATGGCATAGTCCCGCTTAATCTTGCTGACAGTCGGGCAATCGCACTCGTATTTTCCGTCGGGATGAAATGACACGGCATGAACAATGAGATATATTACATCCAGAGCATGCTTGAAAAGGCGGATTTGACTTTCTTGTTGGTCTTCGATACCAGACTATCGAAGCCATTGTATATCTCGTCGATAATATCCTGATTGACTTGGAACTCGTCCAATGTTTCCCTAAATTTTTCCGGTGACAGCATAATATTCCTTTCTCTCCGTAATTATTTTCCTTGCTTCAGTCCTTAATTTGACCGCCGGGTATCAAGTTTTGCTGAACGATAATAAAATACGGCTGTTGCCAGTATTCCCAACAAGGATAACGCAATGCTGAGAACAAAGGGCAACGCCTTTGAAATATCGCTCAGCAGCCCCCCGATGTATCCAAAGGGTACACTCACCAGCATAACTGTAGTCTGAAGCAAGGCCATAATTGCTGAACGTTCCTCCGGGTCAACATGAATAGCCACCAGGGACTCCCTGAGTGTATTCTGGACAGCTCCACCCAGGGCATCAAAAAACAAGGAAATCAATAATACTATATATCCCAATACGCCGGTGCCAGTTATTGAAATTAGCAATATGCAGCCTACTATTGAACTTATGAATCCGCCGTACAGCGGAGATTTCAGCCTGCTTTGCTTGATTCTCGAAATAACCGTGAAGAAAAGGATAATCGCCAGTATGCTTCGTATCATGGGGAAAATGGGCAACAATGTATCCGGCACACCGATACGGCGGGACGCTATAATCTGCCAGAAGGTTGTCCCAAGCATAGTAATAATTTCCACCAGGATACTGATAATTATTGCAAAAATTGTCCCCCGGGAATCCAATATTTTTCGGAATGCACTTTTATAACCAACCAGCATTTCACCAAATGATTTATTACGGGATATTTCACGCCTGATTTTCCCCACTTCCGTTTCCGTAGAAAACCTATACAGGATAATTATTTTAGCGGTCATTACAACAAAAGCGTTTATATACAGTATTCGCAAAGCCGGCGCCAGTGTCAGCCTTGCCACCAGGATTGAGGATATGGGGGCAAACAATGCCGAGAGGTTTCCACAAATTATTACCCAGGAATACAAATGGGTTATTTTATCCTTTGGGGCATCCTCTACCAAAAGGCAATCCCAGGACACAGTCGTTATCTTCATCATCCCGTTAAATAACGCAGCCACTACAAAGTACCAGAAGCCCCGGCTGGATGCCCATATAAGGCAGGGAAGGCTCCATGCCAGAAAATCAAATACTGCCGTACTCTTCCTGCGCCCCATTTTATCAATGATGGCACCCGACAATAGCGAAAAGATCATCTGAGAAAACATGTAAATAGAAGTTACTATCCCCACCTGTATATCATTCAAGCCTAAAGCCAGCATATAAACCGTGGCATAGGGCAGGCACAGGTTCATTGACAGGCCCCACATAGGTTCCGTAAAAATACAGGCACGGGGATTGCCGCGGAGCTCAAAAAGCGTTCGTAGCAATTGATGTTTCTGCAATATTTTCTTCAGTTCCTTCTTCATATTTTGTTCCTTTCTCTAAGCTCACAATAAATCTCTATGAAAAGGGAAAAAGCAACTATAGGATATTTTATTATCAGGATTACATTTTTGCAAGTTTATTTATTAAGTTTATTTTTATCAGAATTATTTATCAAGTTTATTTTATCAGAACTTTCTCAACACTTCCAGGAACCTGTCAATGTCCTCCCGGGTATGCCTGACTGATATGAACATTGCTTCAAATTGTGAAGGGGCAATGTTGATCCCGTTCTTAAACATGTGTTCGAAATATTTCGCATACAGCCTGGTATTGCACTTTTGGGCATGCTCATAAGTGCTTACCCTTTCCTGGTCAGTGAAGAATACAGTCATTATGGACTCGAACCTGTTAATAACAACCGGCAGGCCTTTTTCCTTTGCAATTTCCTTTATGCCGTTTTCAAGCCGTATGGCCAACTCCTTAATATAGCTGTAATATTCGGGATGCTTATGCAACTTGGACAAAGTGGCGTACCCTGCAGCCATGACAATGGGATTTCCGGACATTGTACCGGCCTGGTAAACCGGGCCTAAAGGCGACAACATTTCCATAATCTCCCGTTTTCCTCCGTACAATCCGCAGGGAAGGCCGCCCCCGATTATTTTCCCTAACGTGGTTAGGTCCGGTTGAATGCCGTATATGCTCTGGGCGCCTTTATAGGCCACCCTGAATCCGGTTAGTACTTCGTCAAAAATCAGGATACTGCCATACTGCCGGCAAAGATTTTTCAGCTCCTGCAAAAATTCCTTTTCTGCAGGAATAACTCCCATGTTGCCTGCAACAGGTTCTATAATGACGGCAGCAATCTGGTCCCCATATGTTTTAAATATTTGCTGAATACTTTCCATGCTGTTGTATTCCGCTACCAGAGTATCACGAATGCTTTCCCGGGGTACACCCGCGCAACCGGGTATTCCTTCGGTCATCACACCGGAACCTGCCCTTACCAGGAAACCGTCAAAATGGCCGTGGTAGCAGCCTGCAAATTTTACTATCTTGTCCCTCCCGGTATATCCCCTGGCCAATTTTACCGCGCTCATGGTGGCTTCCGTCCCTGAATTGACCATCCTGACCATGCCCATATTATCCAATGTAGTGCATATATGTCTTGCCAACCTTAATTCCAGCTCGGTAGGTGCTCCGAACGCAACGGCATCGGTGCATGTTTCCTGTACGGCACGGACCACATCCTCGTCACAGTGCCCCAATATCATAGGTCCCCATGCTCCTACAAAATCAATATATTTTTTCCCTTCTTCATCATATATGTAAGCACCCCGACCTTTCTTCATCACGGCTGGCTTTACCGGAACATCCTTAAAAGCCCTGACGGGACTGTTCACCCCTCCTGGCATATATCTTTCTGATTCCGTAAATATCTCAAGATTTTTACTCATTTATACATCACCCCTGTTCCTTCATCCACTTGCACACTTCCAGCGCATAATAGGTGATAATCAGGTTTGCGCCCGCCCTCTTAATTGAAGTGAGCATTTCCGTTGCAGCTTCCCGTTCATTGAGAAGCCCGGCCCGGGCCGCAGCTTTAACCATTGCAAATTCACCGCTCACGTTATATGCGGCTATAGGCAGTTCAAACCTGTCCCTGGCCCATCTGATAACATCCAGGTAGCACAAGGCAGGCTTTACCATCAGAATGTCCGCCCCTTCAAGAATGTCTGCCTCCATTTCCCTCATGGCCTCCCGAATGTTTGCCGGATCCATCTGGTATGTTTTTCTGTCCCCAAACTGAGGGGCGGATTGGGCCGCTTCCCTGAATGGCCCGTAAAACGCAGAAGCATACTTTGCGCTGTAAGACATGATGGATACATAGGTAAAACCTTCCTCATCCAAAGCCCTACGTATGGCCTGGACACGCCCGTCCATCATATCCGACGGTGCAACCATGTCCGCTCCTGCCCTGGCATGGGACACTGCAATTTCGGAAATGTATTTCAGGCTCTGGTCGTTATCTATGGCATTGCCTTTAACAATGCCGCAGTGCCCGTGACTGGTATACTGGCACATGCAGACATCGGTTATGACCACCAGTTCCGGTGCGGATTCCTTTACTCTTCTGACGGCTTTCTGAACAACTCCGTCTGCATCAAAGGCGGATGAGGCAATCTCATCCTTGTAACCGGGAATGCCAAATAACAGGATTCCCCTCACTCCTGCCTTCCTGACCTCATCAATGACTTCCGGCAATCTGTCAACGGAATAGTGATAATTTCCCGGCAGGGTTGATATTTCATGCTTGATGTTTTTTCCCTCAACCACAAAGACAGGATAAATAAAATCCATGGGTGTTAATACCGTTTCACGTACCAAATCCCTGATTCCGCTTGATAGCCTTAATCTTCTGTGCCGTGCAAACATTTTCCAGGCCCCCTTTATCTTTAATCCCTTAATCAGTATCCCTTCATCTTATTTATCTCAAGTCTTTTTCTTGCTTCAAAATACCTCTTTTTGTTTCAATTTAAGTTTCTTCCTGATTCCGATAACTTATTTCTATGATTTATTCCGATAACTTATGTTTCATATAACTTTTATGTTTCAAATAACTTTAATAACTTTAATTCCCTGTTTCCAATAGCTTTTCAATGATTCCTTCCACGGAATACCGGTCGCATACTTTACAGGGGATATTTTTATCCGCCAATGCCTTTTGGGTGACAGGTCCTATTGCAATACACTCTTTGTTCTTCACTTTTTCCGGTCCCACCATGGCTATGGTGTTTTCCACGGTAGAGGGGCTGGTAAACAGTACTATGTCAACCTCGTCAAAAGCACTCTCGTCCTTCAATTTTCCGGGAACCACTTCATAAATGTGTGCTTCATCCACCAGGCATCCGAGTTCGGTAAGTTTCTCGCGGAGGAAAGGTCTCGAATTTTTTGAAGCAGGAATCAGGATGCGGTCCC
>Ga0134092_1000689_pt1 | contig 33138 bp, 29 predicted proteins | sample 3_6taG_FD_94454 | JGI IMG/M metagenome (GOLD analysis project Ga0134092, IMG submission 94454) | Switchgrass degrading microbial communities from high solid loading bioreactors in New Hampshire, USA - 3_6_20_6_A3 metaG | ecosystem: Engineered > Bioreactor > Semi-continuous > Anaerobic >... | reverse complement strand
TTGCTGAGCAGGGTGTTCTACATTAGCTACAGCGTGGGCATGGGGTGTGGAACCCATACCTGCTTCATTGGAGAACAAACCCCTTGCTATACCATATCTAAATGCTTCTTTGACAGTTGCGCCTATAATACCACCTGTAGCAGCCGCTGGATTAAAGGCTCCCTGTATAATCATTTTAAAAGCAGGTAATATCATATTAAAATTCTTAAGTACAATTATCAAGCCGCCAAAAATGTATAGTACTGCCATAAAAGGAACAACCTTTTCTGCAAATGATGCTATTCTGCTGATGCCACCAAAAACTATTAACCCAACTAGAACAGCTATTATAATTCCTGATATGATATTTGGTATTTCAAAAGCTGAATTAAAAGCCTCTCCTATAGAGTTGGATTGGACCATGTTTCCAACAAAACCAAGGGCTATTATTATGGTTACCGCAAAGAAACCAGCAAGGAATTTGCTTCCTAGACCTTTCTTAATATAATATGCGGGACCTCCCGTAACTTCTCCGTCAATTTTCTCTGAATAAGTCTGAGCCAATACGGCTTCAGAGAATATGGTACCCATACCGAAGAAAGCACTTACCCACATCCAAAACACTGCGCCGGGACCTCCGGAAGCTATGGCAGTTGCTATACCTGCTAAGTTACCTGTACCTACCTGAGCTGCTATTGCTGTAGCAAGAGCCTGGAAGGATGAAATACCATCTTGACCTTTATTATCTTTATTAAATATCCCGCCGAAGGTTTGTTTGAATATGTCTTTCAATCTTCTAACCTGAAGAAATCTTAGTTTTATAGTGTACAGTATGCCCGTGCCTAATAGTAGGAAAAGCATAACTGGTCCCCATAAAATCCCGTTGATTTGCTTAATTATTGACATAACATCCATAATAATACCTCCTAAATAATAATCGTGAACAAGATGAATGATATGTACATGTATATTATACAATTTTGTTAAAAATTTAACAATATTAATTATTCAGTTATTCTCTCTTTATCTTGTCAATATTCGTTTATATTTGATTTTTCTTCAAAATTCTCAAGAAATCAGTTTATTTTTAAATTTATTAACATTAGTAGGTATATTCAGGCAAAAGTTGGACATATATATAGATATAAATTTGTAGTTAACGGAGTGGGAGGGACTGATATGGTACAAGCTGGTATCATTGTTTTATATTTTTTATATATAAGTGCTATGGTATATATAATCTATAATAATTATAAAAAAGCTCAAAAGCTTAAGTTTATGAGTGAAGGTTTTCTTATGGCTATTCATGATATAAAGAACTTCAGCACAAATATTGATGCTACAGGGCAAGTACTTAAAGCAGCTGTTAAAGCTAAAAATGATGGCATTAAGAATGATAATATATTAAAGCATGTTGAGGTAATAACAAGTAATTGCAGAGAAATGAACAAGCTGATAGAAAGCTGTACTAAAGCTGTAAAACTATATGAAAATAATAGTAGAGTTGAGCATGAAGATATCGTTGCCCTTGCTGGTGAAGCCGTTAAGCTCTGCGAGTTTTATGCAAGAAAGAAAAATATACAGCTTGAGGTAGAAACCCAATGGACTGAGAAATGGGTAGAGTTGGATAATAGTAAATTTATAAGGATACTGTCGAACCTAATAATGAATGGAGTTAAATATTCAAATGACCATGGAAAGGTTACAATATCAATTTGTGGAGATGATGACTGGATTAAGGTCAGTGTAAAGGATAGGGGTAAAGGCATGGATGATGAAGAATTAAAGCAGGTTTTCAGGAAACATTATAGAGGACAAGGCACTGATGGTGTAACAGATATAAGTTTAGGAATAGGATTATATAGTTCTCAGCAATTAGCCAGATCCATGGGTGGGAAAATAGCAGCAGAGAGCCAAAAAGATCAGGGGAGCGTATTTACGCTGATGCTGCCCATGAAAGAATATCATAAGAGAAAAATATGGAATATTTTAATCAGTAACAAAAGAATTGATGGAGAGACTTCTGTATAGAGGTCTTTTTTCATGCTTTTCTAAATATTTCTTTTACTTAATAAACTTATGGTTTATTATAGTATATAAGATAACTCACTAGGAGGTATAGCATGTTTATTTTTGATGCACATTCAGATATATGGATGAAGACTGTAGAAGAAAGAAGACTTGGTAATGATGATTATTTCATGAATACTCATTATCCCAAGCTTCAGAAAGGAAAAGTTTCCGGAGGTATATTTGTTGTATATTCAAGAACAGACAGCAAGGTGGATACTGTTCGCTACTTCTGGAAAGAAGTAGGGGGAGTAATGAAGGAAATAAGTCATCTGAAAGAGATTGGAGCGCCCATAGATTTTGTAAAAACCTATGAAGAGATAGAAGAAGCTATGAATATAGGACACTTCTTCGCTTTGATGGGAATAGAAGGCTTAAAGGGAATAGAAGGCGATGTTGATCAAATACGAATTTTATATAATCTGGGTTTCAGACATGCAAGTCTTACATGGAATGAAGAGAATCATCTGGCAGCTGGGGCTGCAATAGAGGATGAAAACAGAGGAGTAACTCCTCTTGGAGAAAAGGCCATTAAGCTGATGGATGAACTGGGCATGATTCTTGACGTATCACATCTTAATGAGAGGAGTTTCTGGGATGTAACAGAAATATGGAAGAAACCTATAATAGCATCCCATTCAAATTCCAAAACATTGCTGTATCATAGAAGAAATATCACCGACGAGCAGGCAAAAGCCATTGCCAGGTCCGGTGGCGTCATAGGAGTAAATGCATGCGGTGAATTCTTACATAAGGATAAGCCAAGCATAAACTGTTATCTGGATAATATAGATCATTTTGTTAAAATTGCTGGTCTGGAGTCCGTTGGTATTGGTTTTGATTTCTGCGATTTCTTGAGGAGTGGTTCTTTAGGTCCCGATGAGCAAATAGAGCGAGATGTAGAGGGTTTAAAGAACATAACTTATGGAGCAGATGTACTGGAAGGACTGAAAGCCAGAGGTTACAGCGATGAGGATATAAAAAAGATTGCCCATGGCAATTTCCTGAGAGTAATTAAAGAGCTTATATCCTGATGGATTCTATTATATTCATGGCGTAATGCTGGGCTAACTTTTCTATATTGGGTATTTGATGTATAGAACCTGGATCATTGGCTGTTGCCATGAAGGCAAAATATGGAGGCAGTCTGAAGCCTTTATTGATATTTAAGGCGCCAATCAGCTGCCTTGCTACAGAATCACTTCCGGAGTTGCCTGATACAATTATGGAGAATATATATTTGTCATAGAAGCTTAACTGCCTGTACAAGGCAGTTATTCTATTTATAACGGCCATAATATTTGCAGATACAGAATCATTATAATTGGGACAAATCCACATCAAAGCATCTGCTTTCTCAATGGCAGGATAAATTTCTTCAACCATTATTCCACCATAGAAACAGCTTTTCTGTTTTCCATAGTGAATGCATGTATGGAAAGAACATCCTGCGCAGTCCTTTATTATGCCATTCTCCACATGCTTTTCTACAATATTCCACTTGTCAGATAAATAGCCTTTTACCTTTTTCCAGAGTGCTAATGTGTTTGATGTGATGTGGGAGCTTGCATGGAGGGCAAGAATGGCTGGGGCTTCAAATGCCGGCTGCGCATCATTAAAAAATCTATGCCCTATTTTTTTGCACATCAATAAACATATATCTTCCAATGAATAAGGGAGAGTTTTCTGCCAGGTTTTAAAATTCATGAGGCTTCCTGTAGCTTCTACCAAAGGATGCCCCATAAAGGAACAGCCAAGCATATTGCATTGAAATATAATGTTTTGGGCAGCCCATTTGGTGTTTAACTCACTGGGACTGTGCACCAGCAGAACTCCTTTGGATGAAGCAAGACTGTCAATGCCGCTTTCCCTCAATTTAGACAGAATTTGGGCAATAGGAATACAAAAGCCTGCTTCATCCAGTTCTACAGCAAATATTATATTTGAGTTTCTTAAATCAGGCAAGTTTCTGGACTCTGTAATGAATACAGCTTCATTTTCACCTAATGTATAGTTAATCATTTTTTCAAGCATTGGAGACCTGATTTCAGGCCCGATAATATAGGTTTTCATTATTCCATACCACCTAAACTGTTATAGGATTCTTTTATTCTTGCCATCAAATCACTGGGAATATTAATTCTTTCCAACTCAGTACCGCTTGGATTCAACCTGTTGCGGCAGCCAAAATATACCCCACCCAGAAAAACTGCGCTGTAATGCCACTGGCCATTAATTGTAGCCAGTATGGACAAAGCTCCGGAAGACAGTGCAGGTGCAATATATGGCTTAAATCCTGTACTTCTCACATCCATGTTTGATTTTAAAGCCATCTCTGTAAGCATGACAGATGTTTTATCATCATAATTCTCAATATTATCAGCTATCACAAGTCCTTTTCCATGGGGTCCGTAAGCCCTTCCCAATCTGGCAAAGGTCTTGCCCAATCCCATTTTTGTTGCATGATATGCAGCCCTTGCTCTCATCACTCCTAAACCATAGCCCCGTACCTGGTCTGGCCCCAGGCCTTTGTAATCTATTACTCCATGTCCATTGGTATTGCTTTCAATTAATGCCTTTTTGCAAAGCAAGTCTACCGGATCAGATACTACTGCAAATATTCCTTTGAAATTCCTGTTTCTTGCTTCTCGGGCATATTCACTTATGATTTTGCTGTTGCCTCCATATTGGGCCATGCGGACATCAGAATGGGATGATGTAAGGGAAGGAACTCCTATGCTTACTGTAAATACAAACATATCGCAGTCAAACAGCTCATCCTTGCTTATAGCCACAACCTCAGGGTGTTGGGCATCTTCATCGGGAGACATTATCTGTCCGGCTTCCATTAACCATCTATTAACTTTATTTGTGTCAATGTCAAATATGCCTATGCTTTCCACAATATCTCCGCCCATAAGCCTCAAGCCTGACAGTAGAATGCCTCCAACATCACCTAACCCGGCTATATTAATTCTCCATTTATTTTTAGGCTTCATATCAAGAATAGATTCCCAATCCGGGTAATTTGTATTGACCCATTGAAGCTGTCTTCTATTAATTTTTTCTACCAGCCACTGGGGTATTTTTCTTTCGTTTTCTACATTAACAATATTTAATAGGTCTAAATTTTCCTCTGGCAGATTGAACAAAGAACCATGGGAGAGGCAGAAGGTCCTGTTGTATTTGCCTGTTTCCCTCTTGGTTAAGTAATAAATAATATCTTTTTCTTTCATTGCTTCTTCTTCAGAAATTTCATTTCCCAGGACATAATTTTCATGTGAAAATACTACTTTATTCAAATATCTGTAAAAAAACATAAATCTGCACCTCTTGCTCTGCTATCCTAGAAAGTTTTTAAGTCTTTTCAATAGTTCCAAATCATTCTTAAGGTAGTGGGATGGACTAAGGTTCAGGTCGTATTCCATATCCTCTCCCTGATCAGGACACCTTGGAGTTGTAAAAACATGCCCCATGGAATATAGGGTGAGCTTTCTTTCATACATATCCTGATATTCCTTTTCCAAAATAGTAAGTATTTCAAGAGAATTCTCTATGGCTATCTGAGATAAGTTGTAAATTGCTTCTTTGCTTGTACCTCTTATAAATGCCGGGGCAACATAGGGCAAAATATAATTTATAGAAGGAAGCAGATTTCTCTTAGGATAATGACCTCTCCATAGAGCATCTCCTCCTATGAAAGGATACATGGCATTCTCATTGAACCAAAGTCTGAGCTTTGGTATATAATATGCACAGTCCACATCTCTATTCTGGGAATCCATTATCTCTTTTCCTCTGGCAGATAATATGCCAACAATAATTTTTTGGATAGCAACGTTTTCTTCCTTTAATATAGGGTCAAGAGCCTTTATCCTGTAACCCTTGTGAAGCAGGTCATCTACCAATATAACCGGCCTTTTGAATGAGTGTATCATTCTAACCTGAGATTTTAGGTCCAGATAATAAGGGAAAGCGTCTATCCTGTATCCTTTCATATCCGGATTAAAGAACTTCTCAGTGTGCAATGACTTAGTCACAGTGTTTGGAATCATGTGCTTATTCAAAATATGGCCGAATGGTACGCATACACAGGGGCCCAAAACTCTATTGCTTTGCGGTTCTATAGGCACATTGTTTTCTTTGCATATCTTTCTTATCAGTCTTTCATGGACCATATTCCTGTCAATGGAAAGAACTAGGTGACCCTTATAGAGCTCGGTAAGGGCATGCTGAAGCCTGCTTCTGGTTTTCTTCAAAGCCTTTTGAAAAGCTTTATTGCTTTTGAAAGGTTCTTTAATTACTGTTTCCAGATCCAGGCTTAATACACATGGGGTACTCATGTTTACACAGAAAACATTTTCATTGCCTGCGGAGGTGGGTATTGGTATAAATCCCTGAAGCCTCAGAGTGTCATGGATGATGTCCTGAAACTCTTCTTTAATAATGCTTCTATAAACGCAGTATTCATAACCCTTTGAAATAAAATGAGACAATGTTTCAGTGAGAAGTATCTGATTAATATTGTTAAATTTATCCTCTTTCACTGCAGCAAATGCATCTATAACAACTATTGGTCCTACAGAATTCTCTCTGATATATTGGGTGATTTCTATGTCTCCAAAGTCTCTGTACAGGTTGGTCACATCTGTTTCGTGGAATAATGCAAAGCCTAAACATCTATCTGGTTTATTGATGTCGCTCAACAGCAGAAGATTTATATTTACTTTATTGCTAAGTTTAACTATTTCATTTATGGCATCAGAAGCATTTTTGGGAAGTAACGGATAGAGCTTGGAAATAATATTATCGTTAATAATATTGAATACCTGCAAATCAACGGATAATGTCTGAAGAAGGTACTTATCCGCCGGCTGCCTTTGATAAAAGCCGTTTTCGTAAATGTATTTCTGCACCAGAGGATCGATTAACATTGAAATATCCCTGTTTTCGTCTATGTTGCTTCTGATTTGTGTTGAGCTTATGTCCTCATACTGTGGAGGCAGAGATAAAAGTATGACATCTCCGTCTATATTTTTTATCCTATTGTTTAAAGTTTCTTTATCCTCAATCTGGTTAGTCAGCCTTCTTTGAAAGATAATATGGGGGAAGCTGTGAATGGAATTCACGCTCTTTTCCGCTTTATATGCAGAGGCATTAGTTATTACATCGCTGCCTATGACTATATATACTTCATTACCCTTGAAGCTTTTTTTCAGGAAAGCAAGATCCTCCGGATTGGCCAAATTTACAGGGTATTCATCTGGATAGAGATAAATATCTCTTTCATCAGCGATGGACATATTGATTATATTGCTCCTTAGCAAATGGGGAAGAGTCTGCTTTGACCATGAGAATTCATCTACAGCCAGATATACTTCAAAACCCATATCCCTTATGGTTCTTGCTATTTCTTTATGGCTTAATGAAAAAGGATCAAAGGTACCGGGGAAAAAGGCTATTTTTCCAGGCATTGGAATATCAATATGGCCGTAATTATAAATGTATTCTGATATAAATTTGTATATGCATTGTATGCCTGCAGAACAGGTCAGGAATAATAATTCGTCAGAAAAAGTATCAGGCAGCATAGTCAGTATTTTCTTTGCTGTAATTTTGAAAATCTCATATTTCTTGTAAAGAGTGTATTCCCTGGAGCCAAATATTTCGTTGCCTAAAACCTTGAAAGCAATTTGCTTTATTGTGTTATCATAATGGCCTAAACCATTTAGAATTATCCCGATTAGCTTAATCAGCCTTTCTGAGTATTTCTTCTCACCTTCCAGGTGCTTTTCGATATAGCTTTCATAATTGATAATAGCGATGCCTATGGTTCTCAATAGAAGCGTATTCAACTGGCTGGAGGACATTTTTATTTTATCTGATAAATCCTGAATTAGCTCATCAAGCTCTATAGGTTTCAATGTCAGTATTATTCGTCCGAGATATTGAGGTATATATTCAGCAAACTTATAGCCGTCTATTTCCAAAGCCCTTAATAGTTCTATTGCAACTTCATTTCTTTGTCCCGGTGACAACTGGGGCATGAGCTTTATGAGAGCTTCTCCGGCCTTACTCCTTACGATTTCCCAGTAGCTAACCTTAAGTATGTTGCAAAAGTGAAGGGCTGTATGAAGATCGCTCTTGCCGGGGTTTGCCAATGCATGCTCCAGGAGTATATCTATATTGATTTTTTTCACAATCCATTCTGTGGCAGTCTTAAGATTGCTCAAAAACAAATCCGCTATGATTTCTTCATCAGGATTAAAGGCATTTGTATTTGAACTATAACCAACAGCCTTGCATATTTTATCCATAATATAATTTTCCGAAGGTATTGAAGAAGGATTATAATTCTTGGACAGATACTCCCAAAGCTTTTGAGGAAAACCTTCAACATTCCACTGGCTTAGTATTATATGGCAAAGCTCAGCAGAAGAAAGCCTTACTGCTTCGTTGTCTGCATTCAGGTATGAAATTGCATAGTTACATATGAGGTTAATTTTTTCATTATTCCCTGCAGTGGAAGGCATTTGTTTGGCAGCTTCCAACTTATACATAACCTTCTCAGTATTTTTAAGATCATATGTTTCATAAATTGGAATAAGCGTGTTAATGAACGATTCCTGCTGTTCTTTTTTGCAATGTGCAAACAGGGATTTTACCATCCTGTTAAGGGAGTAGCCTATCCAGGTCTGATGCAAAGGTATAACCTTGTGATCAGGTTCTAAGAAAAGACCCAGGTATTTTTCCAGAAGCTCATTGGCTGTTATTTCAGGTTTTTCAATTGCTTCGTTTTCTGGTATTTCTTTTCTGTATGGCTCATCAAAGGTTGCAATAAGCTGTCCTATAAGCTCAGCACTGTGTTTTCTGATATCATCTTCAGGATGTATCAGATTATCATATAAAAATTTCAATGTAATAAGCTTTTGTCTTTGAGTAAGGTATATTGAATAAGTTTCAAATATTCTTAAATACACCCTCAGGCTTTGCCAATCCTTTTTGCTTCTTGCTTCTTCCAGAATGCTGTTTAGTGAGTCTTCGTCCCTGAGCCTGTACATCATGTTAATGTTGTGCTTTATGGATAGATATTTGATGTTCTCTATGACTTCCTTTCCATGAAGGAGAGAGTAGCTAATCCTTTTTTCTTTTTCTGATTTTCTTGCAATAGGTTTATCAGGATCAGTGGAAATTCCAAGATGGTTCAAATAATTTTCAAAGTCTTTAAGCTTTTCATATACCCTTTTATATCTTCTAAATTTGTTTTCATCGACGTTCTGAAGCTTGTTCAATATAACATGGTATGACTCATCCAGATTGTATATGTGCATCTTTGGATTATCTGAATACTCCATGTTTTTTACCCTGAAATCGGAGTAGATTAGCAGAAGAGATTCTATTGGCAGGTTCTCCAGCTCCAGATCCCAGGTTGAGTGATTTACAGCTATATGTCTTATATAGGTCAGTCCCTGTTTTTTTAACCATTGATCAGTGTAGTAGTAGTGCAGGAGAGGAACTCTTTTCAGCTCCTTTTCCTTGCAGCCAAATTTGCCAATATCATGAGAAGCTGCTGCTCCTGAAACTCTTCCCAGATCTACAGGTTCTCCCAATTCTTTCAGCTGACGTCCTATATTGACAGCAAGATGGTGTACACCGCAGACATGGTCTATGGTATTATATCCTAAATGCTCAGCTGCCAGTTTCATTAGTTCATAAATATATTCTGATTTGAAGGCTTTAACAAATCTATAGTATTCTGTAGGATCTTCAAGTTCATTTTGCTCTTCATCGGTGAGAAAAAACAATGGGTAACGACTCATAAATGTATTGTCTTTTGATTTTTTCTGTTCTTCTGATACTATTCTCAATAATTTCAGGTATACTATGGCAGCCTTGGCTGTATTATCATCTATTTTCATATGGGAAGCATTAGGAAAAGACTTGCTCAGGCAATATTGATAAAATATTTCAAGCCATTCTTCCTTGCTCTTTCTGCATTGACATATGTCGCTTATCAAATCTTCTGCCAGTTTTAACACAGAAGCACAGCTGAAATCCTGTTTTAGAAAGATATTATTTATATTTGATCTAAAAGCAGGCGAGTTAATATGACTCTTCATAAGGTTCTTTGAAAAGCCATGCTTGTTTAGCCATCTCATGTTAAGCAGAGATTTCGAAATTTTACTATGAAGATGTGATGAAAGGGACATATTAACCATCCTCCTGTAATGTCTTGCGCTTTATTATATTAATTGTAATTATATGTATTTTTAATATATTTGTACAGAATATTATGATAAAAGACCTTGTTAAATAATTAAAATCTGCTATCATACATTTGAGAAGGATTGAACTGCTTGATGTAGAATACTAAATTGAAGGAGGGTGCGACGATGAATAACGTTATTGATGTGATGTTGAACAGAGTATCTTTAAGAAAATACGATGATAGACCCATATCTAAAGAACATTTGGATATAATTCTTGAATGCGCTATGAGGGCACCGACAGCTGGAAATATGATGCTGTATTCCATAATTGTTGTAGAGGATGAGAAAAAGAAAGAGATTTTGAGCAGAACCTGTGATAATCAGCCTTTCATAGCTAAGGCTCCATTGGTGCTGGTTTTCCTGGCGGATTATCAAAGATGGTATGACTATTATATTCAATCCAAGGTACCTGAGTATTGTAAGGCTAAAGGAATCAAATTTGAAGGACCTAGTGAGGCTAACCTTCTGCTGGCATCCTGCGATGCCATGATAGCTGCCCAAAATGCAGTCATTGCAGCCGAATCCTTGGGAATTGGATCCTGTTATATAGGAGATATAATGGAAAATTATGAAACCCATAGGGAGCTGTTTGATCTGCCAAAATGGGTATTTCCTATTGGAATGCTCTGTTTGGGTTATTATCCGAAAGACTGCAAAAAGGTAAAGAGAGAAAGATTTGACAAAAAGTACATAGTATTTACTGATAAATATGATGAAAGCTATAAAGATAATATAGAAGAATGCTTTATGAATGTAGAAAAGCGTTTCAATAAAGAAAACAGCCATGGTGCTGATAATATGGGACAATTGCATTATGCGATTAAGACAGGAGCTGATTTTTCCATAGAAATGGCCAGATCAGTTAGAGAAGCATTAAAGAACTGGAACAGTGAAATAATAGAATAAAGGAGGTTAATAAATGGGACAGGTGTTGGACTGCAGAGAAGCTGCAAAAATTTTCCTAAGCAATATTAAAGAAGAAAGCGGCAAACTCATGAAAGAGGGAATAGGTCCAACTTTAGCCATCGTCAGAGTTGGTAAGAAAGAAGATGATATTGCTTACGAAAAAGGAATTTTAAAAAATTGTGAAAAAGTTGATATAACCGCTGAAGTGCATGAGTGTGATGAAAATATAGATATGGAGAGCTTTACCAAACTCATCCAGGAGTTGAATGCAAATCCGCATATACATGGAATACTTATTTTCAGACCTCTTCCTAAACATCTTGATGAAAATGTAATTAAGCATATAATAGATCCCAGAAAAGATGTGGATTGTATGAACCCTCTTAATCTGGCAAGGGTGTTTGAGGGAGATTTGACTGGATACATGCCATGTACACCTGCAGCAGTTATGGAGATAGTAAAGCACTTTAACATAGATGTAAAAGGCAAAAAAGTAGCAGTATTGGGAAGAAGCATGGTTGTAGGTAAACCTTTGGCTATGATGATGCTCAAAGAAGATGCTACAGTAACAATATGCCACTCAAAGACAGAAAATCTTAAAGAAGTGGTGTCAGATGCTGATATTGTTGCTGCTGCAATAGGAAAAGCAAAATTTATCAACAGTGACTACATAAAGGAAGGCGCAGTTGTCATCGATGTAGGCATCAATGTTGATGAAAATGGTAAACTGTGCGGTGATGTGGATTTTGAAGATGTAAAGGATAAAGCATCCTTCATAACTCCGGTTCCTGGCGGTGTTGGTTCTGTCACAACGGCTGTTTTGCTGAAAAATGTTATTAAGGGAGCAAAAATAGCGCTTCAAGATTAATTTGACGGCTGCAAAAGTATTAAAATTAAGAAAGGTATTCTTGATTGCATTATTGCTTTCAATGAAAGCCTTTCTTTTTTTCATATTTTATAAACTTTCATAAATTTGCATTGACTTCATAAAAAGTCAACATAATTTGACGTATTTTATCATAGATAATATTTATGTAATATATGGTTACTTACATTTATGAAACGTTGTAACACTTGAAATTAGAAGCTTTGATACAATTGACAGTCTTTTTTGACAAAGTTGGACATACAGGTTATAATACCATTTATGTAAACCAAACTTGCTGAATCCCGGCGATGCCGGGTACGGAGGAACCAAAAGTTGGGGTTAATCCAAGTAATGCTTGGTAGGGAGCCTTCTTTCCCGAACCCGTCAGCTAACTTCGGAAGCATAATTAGAAGGAGTGAATACTTATGAGAAAATTGCTAAAAAAGCTTTCAATTGTTGCAACCATGGCAGGATGTATAGCTATGCTTACTGTGGGTGTAAATGCGGATACATTAATGAAAACAGGCTCAAGAGGAAATGAAGTTTATATAATGCAGACCAAGTTGAAAAATTGGGGCTATACAACTGCAAACCCTGATGGAGTATTTGGCAGCAAAACAAAGGAAGCTGTCATGTATTTCCAGAGGAAGCATGGCCTGGTTGCAGACGGAGTAGTAGGTTATTGGACTTTGTCAAAGCTGGGAATGGCTAATGTAAATTCCACATTAAAAAGCGGAAGCAGAGGTGCTTCTGTTACAAAACTGCAGACAGCCTTAAATAATATAGGTTATTCTGCAGGAAAAGCAGATGGAATTTACGGAAGCAAAACTTATCAAGCTGTTGTAGCTTTCCAGAAAGCAAACGGTTTGACACCTGACGGTATAGCAGGTCCTATAACCCAGACTAGAATATATATTGCAAGCCCAACAGCTACAACTACTGCAGCAACAACTGCTTCAACAACTGCAGCAGCTGCTTCAAGAGGGACAAGCAGTACACAGCAGATGTCTGAAGACCTTTATTGGTTATCAAGAATAATTCATGCAGAAGCAGAAGCTGAACCATATAAAGGAAAAGTAGCAGTGGGAAATGTTATTATGAACAGAGTTAAATCATCAGCATTCCCAAACACAATAAAAGGTGTTATATTCGAGTATTATCAAGGGATACCTCAGTTCAGTCCTGTTGCAGATGGAACAATATATAATAATCCTGGTGAAGAGAGTATTGCTGCAGCAAGAGAAGCATATAACGGATCAAGGCCTGTTGGAGACTGCACATATTTCTTCAATCCGGCCAAATCAGCAGGAACATGGATAGTAAAAAACAAAACTTACGTAACCAGGATAGGTAATCACGTATTCTATAAATAAATACTGGACAAGCCGGACAAGGCATAAGCTTTGTCCGGTTTTTTTCTGCTTTATACAGGTTGTATGAAGTAGAATGTTTTAGTATACTTTTATTAATAATAATCTGTGAGCAGGTGCATTGAATTGGGCAAGAGAGTGATAATACATGTGGATATGGATGCGTTTTTTGCTTCTGTTGAGCAGATGGATAATCCGAATCTGAAAGGTAAGCCTGTCATAGTCGGTGGAGAAGGACCAAGAGGAGTCGTAAGCACATGTTCCTATGAAGCCAGAAAGTATGGAGTTCATTCTGCAATGCCCATTTTTATCGCCAAACAGTTATGTCCAAAAGGCATATATCTTCCTGTCAGACATGAGCGTTATTCAGAGGTCTCCGAAAAAGTATTTAGAATACTTCATTCCATAACGGATTTAGTTGAAGCAGTATCTATTGATGAAGCATATCTGGATATAACCAATTTGAATGAAAATCCCATACATATAGTAAATATTATAAAGAAGAGGATAAAGGAATCCTTTGGATTAACACTTTCTGCAGGAATATCCTATAATAAGTTTCTGGCAAAGACAGCTTCAGATTGGAATAAGCCGGATGGGCTTATGGTAATAACAGAGGATATGGTGCCGGAAATTTTAAAACCCCTGCCAATCAGCAAGGTTCATGGGATAGGCGAAAAATCTATTGAAAGGCTGAATGATATAGGGATATATACCATCGGACAGCTGCTTAGACTTACTGAAGAACAGATGATTTATTATTTCGGAAAATACGGAGTAGAAATATACAACAGAATCAGAGGACATGACAACAGACCAGTATGCACCGAAAGAGAGACCAAGTCTATAGGCAGGGAGACAACCTTTGAAACTGATACTATGGATAAATCCTTTTTGAAGGAGGTTCTGTCAGATTTCGCAGAAGAATTGACAGGTGTATTGCTGGAAGAGTCTTTATTTGCCAAGACAATAACAGTAAAAGTAAAGACTGAGGATTTTAAAACTCATACCAGAAGCAGAACATTAAAGGATTACACTAATGAGCTTGAAGAAATAAGAGAAATTGCCTTTGATATTCTGGACAATTACAAGATAGACCAGGGTATTAGGCTTATTGGTCTATCCTTATCAAACTTTACAAATATAAGATATGAGCAGATATCCCTATTCGATTGGGTTAAGATAAAAGCAAAGGAGGAGGAAAAAAATGGATAAATCAAAAAATTATATACTTTCACTGAAATGGGAAGATGATAATCTTGTCATACTGGATCAGACAAAGCTTCCTGAAAAGACAGAATATATTGTATTAAAGAACATAGAAGATGTATGGGAAGCAATATTCAAGCTTAAGGTGAGAGGAGCTCCTGCAATAGGTATAGCAGCTGCCTACGGCCTTTATATATCTATTAGAAATTCTAAAGCCAAAGATTTTAACGAGTTTTATAAGGAACTGAAGGCAAATTCAGATTATCTGGCTTCGTCAAGGCCTACAGCTGTTAACCTCTTTTGGGCTTTGAAGCGTATGGAGAAAAGGGCTCAGGATAGCAAAGACAAATCAATCGAAGATATTAAGAGGGATTTGCTTATGGAAGCCCATGCAATAAGAGATGAAGATGAAGCCATGTGCAAGGCTATAGGTGAGAATCTATTGACTTTGCTGAAGGATGGAATGACTATACTGACCCACTGCAATGCGGGAGGATTGGCAACTGCCAGGTATGGAACTGCTTTGGCACCTATTTTCCTTGCCAAGGATAGGGGGTGGAATATTAAAGTTTTTGCAGATGAAACAAGGCCTTTGCTTCAGGGAGCCAGATTAACAACATGGGAACTGCTGCAGTACGGTGTGGACGTCACCTTGATTTGTGATAATATGGCTGCCCATGTTATGAGCAAAGGATGGATTGATGCTGTAATTACTGGTTGCGACAGGGTTGCTGCCAATGGAGATGCTGCCAATAAGATAGGTACATATGGATTGGCAGTTTTAGCTAAGGCTCACAACATACCATTTTATATTGCGGCACCAAGCTCAACAATAGATATAGATACTGCTGATGGCAGTGAAATAGTCATTGAAGAGAGAAGCGAGGATGAAGTTTGCTGCGGATTTGGAAAAAGAACAGCTCCAGAAGGCGTAAAGGTGTATAATCCTGCTTTTGATGTTACACCAAATCATCTTATCACTGCAATTGTGACGGAAAAGGGGATATTAAGACCCCCTTATAAGGAGGCTATAGAAAAGTTAATAAGAAAAAAAGGATAGGAGGATGTTTATGAAAAATGTATTAATTTACCATAGGGTAGATGAAAAGCATTTGAATTATCTGAGAGAAAAGTATCCAGGCTATAACTTCTATGGCTGCACTCACAAGGAAGATATGGAGAAATATATAGGAGAGACAGATGCATTAATATCTTTTAAATGTGATAAGGAAATGCTCAGCAAAGCCAATAGGCTTAAGTGGATCCAATCTCTTGCTGCAGGTGTAGACATCTTTCCGCTGGATGAAATCAAAAAAAGAGGCATCATTTTAACTAATGGAAGAGGAATTCATAAGATACATATGTCAGAATATGCTATAGGTGTCCTGATAATGCTGGCAAGAAATTTCCACCTGATGTTCAGAAATCAGAGTAAAAAGGATTGGAACAAAAAGGTCCATCAAGGAGAAATATACAATGCAACCTTAGGAATTATAGGTTTAGGAAGCATAGGCAGTGAAATTGCAAAGAGAGCAAATGCTTTAGGCATGCATGTAATAGGTGTGAAGGGAAAGGTTACACCAGTACCTTTTGTGGAAAAGGTGTACTCTGAGAATGAAATGGGAGAAGTATTCAAACAGAGCGATTATATAATCAATCTTCTGCCGGGTACCAAAAATACGATGAATATTATAGACAAAAAATACTTTGATATGATGAAAGAAGGAGCTTGCTTTATAAACATGGGCAGGGGAAGCACTGTAAATGAAGAGGATTTCATCGAGGCATTGAAGTCCGGAAAGATAAGAGCTGCAGTTTCAGACGTCTTCCATCAGGAGCCGCTGCCCGAATCCAGCCCTCTCTGGGATATGGAAAACCTGATTATTACTCCCCATATTTGCGGCGAATCAGATAAATACTTTGACAGAGCATTAGAAATTATAGAGCCTAACCTATTGGCTTTTGAAGGTAAAGGTGAATTTGTAAACGTAGTAGATTTAGATAGAGGATATTAATAATAGTCGCGAGTTACGAGACTTTGGGTGAAGCATTGAATTGTATAAAATATTGATTAACAGCGGTGGAGTGTTTGTTGCACTTCACTGTTTTTTTATGTACTTCACTTATTGCAGTAATTTTGGAAAATAAATGGAGCAGCAGTTATATATATGGTAGGACCGAATATCAAAAAATATAAAACATATAGAGAGCGGGAGGTGAGAAAATGGCTATAAGAGTCAAAGAAATGCTGATTACGAACCATAACAGACCCGGGAAGAAAATCATAAAGCTTAAAGGTGTAGTAATTCATTGGACCGGAAACATTGCAATAGGTGCAAATGCACTGGCTAACAGGCACTATTTCAATAATACTAAAAATGCTGCTTCAGTCCATTACATTGTGGATGACACAAATATTTTACGATGCATACCCGATGACGAAATCGCTTATCATGTGGGGGCTAAAAAATATGCTGCAGCAGGTTTGAAAATAAAAGAAGGGAATTATTCACCCAACTACTTTCTAATAGGAATCAAAATGTGCGTAAACAGTGATGGGGATTGGAACAAAACCTGTCAAAATACTGTTGAACTGGCTGCATACTTGCTGAAAAAGTATAATCTTAATGTTGAAAATCTGTACAGGCATTATGACATAACGGGAAAAGATTGTCCTAAAATGATGCTTGATCCCAATGAATGGCAAGCATTTAAAGATAAAGTCTCCAAAATGATGGATGAAATAAAGCTGGTTATAAACAGAGAACTGGTCATTATAGATAAAATTGTAAAAAATAATATGATATATGTGCCCATAAGAGAGATGTTTCAAATAATTGATGCAGATATCAGCTGGAATCATCAAAAAAAGATTGCATATATAATAGTGTAAATGATTTATGTTATTTTTCTGTTTATGTTTGAAAGATGCGAAGCATAATTTTTTAATAAAAAGTTAATTTACATAATATTTTGAGCATAAAAAACAAAGAAATAGTTATATTAAATTATAGAGAAATATTAACAACCTGGCTTATATTGATTTTTACGGCTGATTTATTTATACTATTACTAAAGATATTAAATTTACCTGGGATGTTGGTCAGACATATAACCTTAACCTACAGATAGAATACGGGAGCCTGGGTACTATTATGTAAACCGAGCCTTCTTAAAATGTTGGTGGGTTGAAGTAATGGTCAGGGCACCCACCTGTGTGAGTGCAGGTGTAAGGTATATATCTGACGGCATTTTGGGTCCTTAATCAGCAGGCATTAGCCTGCTGTATTGTTTTTTGTAGCAAAGCCTTCTTTTGCTGAATATTATGGTATGGAGATCTATTAAGGAGGGAGATAGATGAAGAAAAATAAAATGTATGCTTTGCCCCAGATGATGGGTCCAGGTTTCACACTTGCCAAAGCTTATGTGCCGTTTCAGGTAATGGATAAAATTTTTGAGCCATGGAAGGGACTCATGAGGGGAACCATCTTTCCTGAACTCTATGACCCATACCCTAAGAAGAAGAGATCAGAGGATGATTAAAAAAGGAGGTTTATATAATGAAAATAAGCAAGGATAGGTTAGAGCTCTTGAAAGATATAATGGCTCTGGATTTCTCTCTTCTTGAACTGAATTTGTATCTAGATACTCATCCTGATGATGAAAAGGCTCTCATGGTTTTTAAACAGTATAGCTGCAAATCAAGAGAATTAAGAGAAAAATACGAGGATCAATATGCACCATTAATTGCAGCTAATGGAGCCAATAGAGACTGGAGATGGATTGAAGATCCCTGGCCATGGGAAATTGACTATGAGATGGGGGGAAAATAAAATATGTGGATATATGAAAAAAAGCTGCAATATCCAGCTTGGGTTGAAGGCTGTGATTTGAATATTGCAAAACTGTTGTTCGCACAATATGGAGGACCAGACAGTGAACTTTCTGCAGGTATCAGGTATCTCACTCAAAGAACTACAATGCCAATACCCCAGGCAAAGGCAATATTGACAGACATCGGAACTGAAGAGCTGGGACATTGGGAAATTATTGGCACTTTGATATACAAGATAATAGAGAAGGCTACTCCAAAACAATTGGAAGAAGCGGGAATAGGCCCTCATTTCATCCAACATGGCAAAGACCTCTATCCACATGATGCAGCAGGGGTACCTTGGACTGCGGCTTATATACAGGCCATCGGAGATCCAATAACAAACTTATATGAAGATATGGCAGCAGAGCAAAAGGCTAGAACAACCTATGAGCATTTGATACAGTCTACCAATGACAGAGGTGTTATTGAAACTCTGACATTCTTAAGAGAGAGAGAAGTTGTCCATTTCCAGAGATTTGGAGAAACCTTAAGATTGGTTCAGGAGCATTTAGATAGAAAAATGTATTATTAATAAATCCGGCTATATGAGCCGGATTTATTGTTTTCCAGAATATTTTGTTTTAGCATTTGCAACGATTGCTAGACTCTAAAACTTCATCCAATATGGTTTCGCAGTCTACTATTACAGTGCATATGCAATGAACATCTACAAATTTGAATTTGTCATGGTAGCGGAATACTGCCAAATCGCCTATTACTGCTACTAGACATACATCTTCTAAAATACAGTCTTCGCATGTATCCAATATGATTGTTACTCTATTATTCTCATCCTTTGCCAGCATGCACAGCAGTTCTCTTATGGTATCTGGAAAATTCTTAATCTTGAATTCTCTGCATTCCTTTTTGCCATAATCCTTACCCATATACCTTTCACCTCCTAATTTTAGGTGTCACTCACCTCTAATATCATAATATTTTTTGCTACCTAAAGTGTTACTGGTCTATTCAAAAATTTTGGACTCAAATAGAAGGCATAATGGCATTGACACTTTTTTTCAAGAACATTATAATGAATAAAAAAGAATAAGTTTTGGTGCCTTGGGTAGCTTATGCATACCGAGGTTAAAAGGGAAAGCAGTGAAAAGCTGCTGCAGCCCCCGCTACTGTAAATGGGGATGAAATCCAACTAGCCATTGGGAAACCGAGAAGGCTGGAAAGTAAGATGAACCATGAGCCAGGAAACCTGCCAAATACTAAATTCAACCTTCGGAGGGAGGGGATGATTGATTTTGCATATTCCCACACTTCAGGTGTGGTTTTTTTGTTATTATTAATTATTTAAGGAGAGGATTTATTTGAAAGACCTGGAGAAGATACTGGCAGAAATAAAAGGTGCTGATGAAGAGAGCAAAGCTAAAGCCAAGGAAAGACTGGATAATCTGGCTAAGCCTTTGGGTAGTTTGGGACAGCTTGAAAATATAGCAATTAAGCTTTCAGGTATAACAGGAAAACTTGACAACCCCATGAAAAACAGGCATCTTATCGTTATGTCTTCCGATAACGGAGTTGTAGAAGAAGGAGTCAGCTGTTGCCCTCAGAATATAACTCTTATACAAACCATTAATATGGTGAAGGGTATTACAGGAGTTGGAGTATTGGCTAAGCATGCTGGCGCAAGACTTAAAGTAGTGGATATAGGAATCAATGCAGACGTAGAATATCCAGGTTTATACAGTAAAAAAATAAGAAAAAGTACATGGAATATTTCCAAGGGTCCTGCTATGACAAGAGAAGAAGCCATAAAATCTATAATGACAGGTATAGAGATGGTGGAAGAGTGTGTTAAAGAAGGAGCACAAGTTTTAGGCACAGGTGAAATGGGTATAGGAAATACAAGCACAAGCAGCGCAATTGTAATGACTTTTACGGGTAGTAGCGCTGATATTGTAGTAGGAAAAGGTGCCGGTTTGACAGAGGAAGCCTATGAGAATAAGAAGAGAGTGATAAAACAAGCTCTTGAAATAAATAAACCGGACAAAAATGATCCCATTGATGTATTGGCAAAAGTAGGCGGTTTTGATATTGGCGGGATGGCAGGATGCTTCATAGGAGCTGCTTATTATAGGGTACCAATTCTTATAGATGGCCTTATTTCTTCAGCAGCGGCTTTGCTGGCTTACAAGCTAAATCCATCAGTTGTGGATTATATGTTTCCAACTCATTGTTCTGCAGAGCCTGGTTATAAGATAGTCATGGAAGAATTAGGGCTTAAACCTATGCTTAATCTGGATATGAGATTAGGAGAGGGAACCGGATGTGCCGTTGCATATGATATCCTTGATGCCGCCAATGATATTATAACCAAGATGGCAACTTTCGAAGAAGCAACTATATTTAATGATTTTTTAGTTGATATAAGGTAGGGAAAGATTATGGGAAAACGGATTTTAATAACGGGAGGAGCCAGAAGCGGTAAAAGCAGCTTTTCCGAGAAGCTTGCTCGAAACTACGGAGATAAAGTGCTTTATATTGCTACTGCAGTAGCCTTCGACAGGGAAATGGAATATAGGATAAAAAAGCATCAGGAATCAAGAAATAAGGAATGGATGACTGTAGAAACCTATAAAGATATCCATAAGGTCATACATAAATATGGTGAAGATTATAGCTGCTTTTTGCTGGATTGCATAACTGTTATGGCAACGAATCAGCTGTTGGAGTATTTTCATTATGATATGGAGTATGCAAGGATTGAAGACTATAACAAGGCTGAGGAGCACATAAAAGAACAGATTGTCACCATGATGGAAGCTGCTGAAGCATCACCGGCAGATATCATAATGGTTACTAATGAGGTAGGCTGGGGGATTGTACCTGAAAATCCTGTGGCAAGAGCATTCAGAGACATTGCAGGAAGAATAAATCAAATTGTAGCTGAAAGATCAGATGAGGTATATCTGACAGTATCAGGTATACCCGTAAGGATAAAGTGATATTATGAGAAGTCTGATTTTAATGATTCAATTTTTCACAAGAATACCCATTAAAATAGACATAAATGCTAAGGAGGAAGACTTTTCAAAAGGAATAATTTTTATGCCGCTTGTAGGGCTTACTGTAGGTTTATTTAACTACGGCATATATACTTTAGCTAACTATCTGCTGGGTGGAACTCTTGCCCTTGTTTTCTGGCTGACAGCAAATATATTTATTACAGGCGGAATGCATCTGGATGGCCTTGGGGATACATGTGATGGTATATTTTCAGCCAGAGACAGGGAAAGAATGCTGGAAATAATGAAAGACAGCAGAATAGGTACAAATGGAGTTATTGCTATAGTACTGGATTTTATATTCAGATTAGGTCTGCTGGCATCCATGCCATATAGAACCATAGGACTTGCTATAATTTTAGCACCTGTGGCTGGTAAAATGCTTGTTCTCTTGCTTATGGGAATATCAAAATATGCAAGAGCTAATGGTGGCATGGGAGGTCTCTTTTATTCCCATATGTCCATGAAAAGGCTTATCCTTGGTATTGGATCAGGTATTATTATGATTTCAGCATTCGGTTCTATTAAAGGTATTGTAGCATTGGCAGGCACTGCTGTGATAATAATGGCCTTTAGGAAGATGGTGGTAGACAAGATAGGCGGTATGACAGGAGATACATTGGGAGCTGCCAGTGAACTGGCTGAGATAAGCTTCATGATATTTCTATATATCTGGGAAAGGAATATACTCTAATGCTTAAGCTATATATTATAAGACACGGTGAAACTGATTATAACAAACCTGGAGTCTTTTGCGGCAGTAAAGACATAGATTTGAATGAAGAGGGCAGAAAACAATGCATTGCTCTGGAAAAAGCGATGGATAACATTGAGTTGGATGCTATTATCTCCAGCCCATTAAAGAGATGCATACATACTGCCCAAGGACTTGCTTCAAAAAAAGGGTTAAGAATAGATATTAATGAGCAAATGACAGAAATGGATTTTGGATTGTGGGAAGGATGTCATTTTGATGATGTTGCTAGACTCTATCCAGATGATTGGAAGATAGGGATGGACAACTGGAAAGACATGCATCCTACAGAGGGAGAATGTTTTAAAGATTTTTACTCCAGGGTTAGCAATGCACTTAAATCAATTATTAAATCATATGATGGCAAAAATGTCGCACTTATAACCCATGCTGGTTGTATGAGAGTTATTGTTTCAGCTTTGCTGGGACTGAAAGAAGAAGGTTTCTGGAATTTCTATTTTGAGCATGGGAAATACAGTCTGTTGGAAATAGATGAAGGTCATTGTACTATTAGAAAAATAAATTGTCTATAGTTACTGTATTCAACAAATTAGAAAAAATATCATGATAAGGAGAATAAGTATGAGATCAAAATCACTTATGATACAAGGCACCGGTTCTTCTGTGGGCAAAAGTATCGTTTGTGCCGCTTTATGCAGAATATTTACCCAGGACGGATTTAATGTAAACCCCTTTAAATCTCAGAATATGTCTTCAATTTACCACATAACCGAGGAAGGTCACAAAATAGCAATAGCTCAAGCTTTGCAAGCCTATGCTTGCAGGAAAAAACCATCTCCTGCAATGAATCCTGTTTTGCTCATACCTACAGAAGACAATAAGTCTCAGGTTGTATTATCTGGAGAATTCTACAAAGAGATGGAGGGAGTAGAATATTTTTCATTCAAACCTCAGCTTAAGGATAAGATTACTGCTGTTTATCAAAAACTATCAGAAGAAAGCGACATCGTGGTCATAGAAGGGGCAGGAAGTCCAGCGGAAATTAATCTGAAACAGGATGATTTTGTAAACATGGGTATGGCAAAAATTGCAGATGCTCCTGTAATTCTGGTAGGAGACATAGACAGAGGAGGAGTGTTTGCATCCCTGGCAGGAACCATGCTGCTTCTTGATGAAGATGAAAGAAAAAGAGTCAAAGGCGTTATTATTAATAAGTTCCGAGGCAGTTATAAATTATTGGAGCCAGGACTGAAGATGCTTGAGGATATAATAAAAGTACCTGTTTTAGGTGTGATTCCATATGTTCAGCATACTTTGCCTGAGGAAGACAGCTTAGGGGATAAGCGTTCCCATTTGTTAGTAGAAAAAATAGATGATGAAAAGCAATTGGATTTAGTTGCGGATACAGTGAGAAAAAACCTTAATATGGATAAAATATACGAAATTCTGGGGAAATAGACAGATGTTTCAAATATGGATTGCAAACATATTGGATTTGATTATTGGTGATCCCTATAATATGCCTCATCCTGTAAGGATTATAGGGTCATATATTAATTTGTTTGAGAAAGCAATAAGAAAGGTATGTAAAGGCAGCAATGCATTAAGAATAGCAGGAGTTATCCTTACAATTTCAACTGTGTCAATCAGTTATGGTGCTGTATATTTCATACTGAAGTTTTCACAGAGTATAAGCCAATGGCTGTACTTCATTTTGAGCACTGTACCGATGTATTACTGTATAGCAGGTAAGTGCCTTCACAAAGAGGCATACAAAATCATGAAAGCCTTAATACAGGGAGATATGCCTGAGGCAAGAAAGCTGTTATCCTATATAGTCGGCAGAGATACAGACAAGCTTGATGAAAGGGAAATAGCCAGAGGAGTAATAGAAACAGTATCTGAAAACACCAGCGATGGCATCATTGCTCCTCTTTTTTATATGTTTATAGGAGGAGCGCCTTTGGCAATGGCATATAAAGCCATAAACACATTGGACTCTATGGTGGGCTATAAAAATGACCAGTATAAGGATTTTGGATGGGCTTCAGCAAAGCTGGATGATATTGCAAACTATATACCTGCAAGGATAACAGCACTTTGCATGGTGGCAGGAGCTTTTATGCTTGGTATGGATTATAAGAGTTCCTTTAGAATCGTTTTGAGGGATGGGAGAAAACACCTAAGTCCAAACAGTGGTTATCCTGAGGCAGCGGCTGCCGGAGCTTTAGGCATTATGCTGGGAGGAGCCAATTATTATTTTGGCAAGCTTGTTGTTAAACCAACTATTGGCGACAAAGCAAAACCAATAGAAGCAAAGGATATAAAGCAAATGGTTATGCTCATGTATGCCAGTTGGTTTATTGATTTAATGTTTTTTACATCTGTAGCTTGCTTTTTGAGAGGGATATAGAGTATGAATTTTCATGGTGGCAACATATATGATTACAAAAACATACTGTACGATTTCAGTGCAAACATAAATCCGGCAGGTATTCCCCAAAGCTTCAAAAAAGCTCTGATGGAGAATGTAGATGTATTTGCAAGATATCCTGATATAGAGTACAGAGATCTGAAAAGAAACATTAAAGATTATTTATACTTGGATGACAATGCCCATGTGCTGGTGGGGAATGGTGCTGTTGACCTCATATATTCTATTCTGGACAGTTTAGATTATAGCAAGTTATTTACAATGGCGCCCACCTTTTCAGAATATAGAAAGGCAGCTATAACATCTAATATGAAGTATGAGGAAGTTTTCTGCTATAATCATGATTTTTCCAAAGTAGATATAGAATTGCTTCTGGACAAAGTTGAGGAAAGATCTGTAGTAATTTTATGCAATCCAAACAATCCTACAGGCTTTTTGATAGACATACCAACCCTTGCTTACATAGCCGCTGAACTCAATAAAAATAATTGTATTTTAGTAATTGATGAAGCGTTCATTGAGTTCACTGAGGGTTATCCCTATAGTTCATTTTTGACATGGCTTCGGGAATTTGAAAATGTTGTTTGCATAAGAGCTGCCACAAAGTTCTTTGGTATGCCGGGCATAAGGCTGGGATATGCAGTTACATATAGCAGGAGCATATGGGATAAAGTAAGTAGGAACCAGCAGCCATGGAGCATTAATTCAGCAGCAGTAATAGCAGGAAGCTGCATATTCAGAGATAAGGATTACATATCCAAATCCCATGAATGGATAAAAGAGGAGAGGTCATTTCTATATGATGGATTAACTAAAATAAAAGGTGTAGAAGTATATCCATCAAAAGCAAATTTCCACCTTCTTAAGATCACACAAAAAAATATGGATGCTTACGAACTTAGAGATAAATTGGCGAAACAAGGTATTTTGATAAGGACTCCAGATGGATTTTCACATTTGACGCCAGAGCATTTTCGACTTGCTGTGCTGGACAGAAATGCTAATACATATTTATTATATGCTTTGCATGAAGTTTTTATGTAGCACATCCAGGACTCCCCGAATACTATGATATTATCATAGTATTCGGGGAGTGATGTTGATGTCTATAACTGCAGCGCATTGGATTTACTGTATAATGGTTCTGGTTATACTGGGTTTCATGCTGGCTAGAAAAGAAACTATAATCCCATGTATTGTGGGTGTATTCCTGATTGGGTTGGCAGCTAAAGGTTCTGTAGTTGGTGCCACAAGAGCCATATTTGATTCATTCATCGTTGCAGGTATCGAATTGATCAGTGTAATAATGATAATTTCCGTTATTGTTGCAATGGCAAGGCTATTGGAGGAAGTAGGCGCCAACTATTTAATGGCAGCACCTATAGCTAAGATAATTAAGACACCAGATGCAGCATTTTTCACAATAGGTATAGTAATGCTGTTAGTATCATGGTTCTTCTGGCCTTCACCGGCGACAGCGTTGATTGGTGCAGTTTTACTACCTGTTGCCATTAGGGTAGGCTTGCCGGTTATAGGTTTTGCTGTGGCAATGAATATATTTGGTCATGGTATTGGATTATCAACAGACTTTATCATCCAGGGGGCTCCAACTATTACTGCAACATCGGGAGGTGTTCCGGTAGTTGATGTAATGTATGAAGGAATCCCCTTATATGCTGTTATGGCTGTTGTAACTGTTGCAGCCTCATATATAATTCTTAAAAGAGATATGAAGACCGGAAATATAATAAAACCACAAGTGGAAATGTATAGCGTGGAAAATACAATAAAACATCCTAAGATTGCAAAATGGGCTGCAATAATTGTACCCATATTGTTTTTGCTGGACATAATTGCGATGTTCGCCTTCAATCTTGTAGGAGGAGATGCCACTGCTCTTGTAGGCGGTACTGCTGCAATTGTCCTTTGTGTTTTATGCGGAGTTCTTTATAAAAAGGAAGCTTTGGAAAAAATCGCTGAATATATCAAAAAAGGCTTTGCTTTTGGAATGGAGATATTTGGACCTATTCTGCCTATTGCAGGATTCTTTTATCTGGGAGAGGTAGGACCATTCACCACAGTATTTGGAGATATACTTCCAGCAGGTTCCATGGGTATACTATCAGATATGGGACTTCTACTTTCATCAAGTGTTGCTTTGAACAAGCCTGTTGCAGCTATTCTTGAAACCACTATAGGTGCAATAACAGGTCTTGACGGTTCAGGATTCTCAGGAATGAACCTGGCCGGTTCCATTGCGAAGGTATTCGGTACTGCTATTAATGTCAGCATTGCAAAGCTATGTGCATTAGGTCAGATAGCTGCAATCTGGGTTGGTGGAGGAACAATCATTCCTTGGGCTGTAATTCCGGTAGCTGCAATAACAGGAATAAAGCCAATGGATATTGCAAGAAAGAATCTGATACCTGTTATTATAGGACTTGTAGTGACAACTATAGTAGCAATGTTTATACTATAAAAGATTTATACTATAACGAGGGAGCTTTGCTTCCTCTTATTTTCTTTAATGTCATGGCAATCAACAAAGCGGTGAAGGATATGACAGACATAATTCGATACAGGGTGAATATACCGAAGTCTTCTATGATGATTCCTCCGCCCAGATTTCCTATGAGTGATCCAGCTCCAAAGATTAAGGCTGACATCAGTGATATGCTGAAGGATCTAGCCTCTGCTGGAACAATTCCAGACATATAATCCAACCCGCCAGCCATGAATAGGGGGAAGGTAAAGCCTTGGAGGAACTGAATAGCTATTAGAAACGAAGTATTTTTCCATAGAGTGCATAAGAAAAATCGCAAGGAGAATATCAACAGCGACAATAAATAGGTATTGATAGAACTAATTCTGTTTATAAGCTTGCTTGAGACAAAAAAGATCGGTATCTCAGACATGGCTATTACAAACCATAGTAATCCAAGATTTTGTGTACTTCCTCCTGTTTCCTGCAGCAGGACACCAATATAGCTCATATTTGCACCATATGAAATACTTGCAATTGTAACAGAAAGCAAAAAAACCAAGAGAGTTATATTTTTTAACACTTGTAAGGGATCCACCTTGCTTTTTTCTACTTTGGAAGCTTCATCTTTATATTTCAATCTGGATATAAAATACACTGCAATAATGCCAAAAAAGGAATACAGATAAAAGGTTGTGTTGATAGAGGTTCTAGCTATGACCAGACTTAATACGAATGAACATATTGCATAGCCTGCAGAGCCCATCAAACGTACTTTTCCATATTTTATATTATTATATCTGCTTATTATCTTATAGCATAAAGAGTCTGTCAGAGATAATATACTGCTATGGAAAGCAATAAAAACTATGGTTGACAGAATAATAAATTCATATCTATAGGATTGAACAAGAAGAATAATAGTTATTGAACTTGCAACAACAGCAATATATAAAGCCTTCTTGATATTTATATATTTATCTGTAAGATATCCCCAAACAGGTTGAAACATGACATTGACTAAAGAGTTTAGTGCAAATATGGATCCTATCTGAACATAGGAAAGCTGCCTGTCCTGTAAATACAACAATAAAAAAGGGGTATAGCAGGCAAAAACCCAATAGATTGCAAAATACAAACAGGATAAGTTTTTATAAATACTGTCTTTATTCAATCAATATCACCTCGTAAAGTCATGACCTAATTATACCAGATGATTTCAATAATATAAATAAAGACTTGCTTATATTTTTAAGGATAAAAAATTATTTTAATGATTCTAATTATTATATAAATATTACTAAAAAGTATAGCACAAATATTTAATTATGATATAATATATAAGGTAAAATATAAATTTTAGCTTTTTAGGGGGTAAAAAACTTGAACAAGCTATATGCTTCTACGGATGGAGTGGAAATCCAATGCAGCAAGATATATTATAATTTGCCTATAAAGCAGTTGATCGATATTGCAGTTGAAAGAGAAAATTGTGTTATTGCAAGTAACGGAGCTTTATGCGTAAACACAGGCAAATACACAGGAAGATCACCTGATGATAGATTTATTGTGGACACACCATCTGTTCATGAACATGTAAATTGGAACAAAGGTAATGTGGCCATGACAGAGGAGATTTTTGACAAACTGTATTCTAAGGTTTTAGGTTATATAAAGTCTAAAGAAGTATTTGTATTTGATGGTTTTGTAGGAGCCGATAAAGAGTATAGAATGCCAATAAGGGTTATTAATGAATTTGCATATCAGAATTTGTTCGCTCAACAGATGTTTATAAAACCAAAAAAAGAAGAATTAGAGAATTTCGCACCAGAGTTTACTGTTATTGCAGTTCCTGGTTTGCAGGCAGATCCAGCTGTTGATGGAACAAGGTCTGAAGTGTTTATTGTACTTAATTTTGATAAGAAGGTAGTGCTGATAGGTGGAACAAAATATTGCGGTGAAATAAAGAAGTCCATTTTCACTATAATGAACTACCTGCTTCCATTTAAAGGTGTTCTGCCTATGCATTGTTCTGCTAATATGGGTAAAAACGGAGATGTAACATTATTTTTTGGACTATCTGGTACAGGAAAAACTACATTGTCAGCAGATGATGACAGAAGACTGATAGGTGACGATGAACATGGATGGACTGACAAAGGAGTTTTCAACTTTGAGGGCGGCTGCTATGCTAAGTGCATAAAACTGTCTAAAGAGAATGAACCACAGATATGGGCAGCCATCAGGGAAGGAGCATTGCTGGAGAATGTAGTAATAGATGAAGTTACAGGAGAGCCGGATTATGATGATGATAGATTCACAGAGAACACAAGAGCTGCATTTCCTGTGGAACATATAGATAACGCAGTGCTTGATGGTATAGGCGGAATACCAAAGACAATAATTTTCCTGACTGCTGATGCTACAGGAGTTCTTCCACCCATAGCCAGACTTACCAAGGAGCAAGCTATGTACCACTTTATGTCCGGTTATACCAGCAAACTGGCAGGAACAGAAAGGGGTATTATAGATCCCAAAGCTACATTCTCAACTTGCTTTGGCGCTCCCTTTATGCTTCATAGACCTCAGGTATATGCTCAATTATTAGGAGAGAAGATTGATAAATATAATGTCAGGGTATTCCTGGTCAACACAGGTTGGGCAAGCGGTTCTTACGGAATAGGAAGCAGAATGAAGCTTAAATATACGAGAGCCATGGTAAGAGCTGCAATAAATGGTGATTTGGATAATGTAGAATATATTACAGATCCCATTTTCCATCTTGCAATACCTAAGGAATGTCCCAATGTGCCAAATCTCGTTCTAAATCCGCCTAATACATGGTACAGTCTTGACGAATACTACAGAAAGGCTAACAGCCTGGCAGAAAGCTTCAGAAACAATTTCAGACAATTTAAGGATGTACCGGAAAGTATTTTGGTTGGTGAACCAGAAAAAATGCTTGAAGAATATATTATATAGCAAAAAAAGGACAATGGGGACGGTTCTTTTTGTCCCCATATGTCCTTATTTCATTTCTTGTATAAGCTTTTCAATGAACAATGCAGTCTTTTCCAGACTGTCTATGGTTATGGATTCTTCTGTACTGTGGGAGTCAGTCATCCCAATTCCAAGAGTTACTGCCTTTATGCCGGATTTATTCAGTATGTTTGTATCACTGCCTCCCCCTGTTGATCTAGGTTTATAATCAATACCTGCATTTTTCATAGCCGACTCAACAACTTCCAATATAGGATCATTCAAATCAATGGAAAATGCGTCATAGCAGTCCTGAATGTCTATTTCAAGTTGTGCATGTGCCTTTTTGCATTCATCTTCAAGGCATTGGATCATATGCTTAACCTGATTATCGAGCTTTTCAGTCTTCAGGCTTCGGGCTTCTGCCTCCAGCTCCAGCAAATCGCATACGATATTGGTTGAATGTCCTCCTCTGATTATTCCAACATTGGCTGTTGTCTCATTGTCTATGCGTCCTAACTTCATATTGCTTATAGCTCTTGCTGCTACTGCTATGGCATCTATGCCTTTTTCAGGATTGAGGCCTGCATGAGCAGCTTTGCCTTTTATAGATGCGTTTATCAGTTTCTGAGCAGGTCCCTGAATAATAACAGTTCCAACTTCACCGCTGCTGTCAAATACAAAGGCATGTTTTGATTGAAGCTTTGAATGATCCAGATACTTTGCTCCCAAGAGACCAATTTCTTCACATATGGTGAAGACTATCTCAATGGGGCCATGGGGAATATTGTTTTCTATTATATATGTAACAGCTTCCAGTATTGCTGCGATACCTGCCTTGTCATCTGCTCCAAGTATGGTAGTTCCATCGCTTCTTATTACACCATCTATTATTTGGGGTTTAATGTTGTATCCAGGATTAACTGTATCCATGTGTGCAGATAACATAATAGGAGGCACATTTTTATTGCCTTTCAGTTTGGCTATAAGATTTCCAGTGTTGGAACCGGATTTTTTGTCAGCATCATCTATGTATGTTTCAAATCCCATCTTTTCAAGCCTGGACTTCAGTTCGAGAGCTAAGGATTTCTCATCTTTGCTGACGCTGTTGATTTTTACCAGGTCTAAGAAAGTATTTATTAATCTTTCTGAATTCATTAGAGTCCCTCCTGACATGATATTCTAACTTAATCTATTATTGTTTAATTCTATTTATGTTATGTATTTCCTCCATAAATATAGCAGGGTCTATTGAACTATTTGATGATTGCAATAGACCCTATGGATATTATTTATTTTTCAATGGAATAACATTGTCTTTTTTTTGCTTATGAGCATGAATTTCAATGGCTTTCTTATATACATTATAGGTTTGCTCTGCCATTTTTCTTGCATCAAAATGCATTTCTGCTATTTTTCTTGCGGCTTTTCTTGCTTTTGCAAGCTCTGTACGATTCCTATGGAAAAATAGTATATCTTTCATAATCAATGAAACATCATGCTTTTTGTATCCATGTTTTAATGAACCGCTAAGCTGAGGTTTTTTACCATTTTCAAACCAGTCTTCTCTGACTATGCCGCCATAGCCTTGACCAACTAATATTCCAACGTTTCCGCAGGCCATTGCTTCTCTCAAAGCTCTGCCTCTGGCAAATACAATATGATTGCGTTGAAGGTAAGGCAATGGATCATGTACCCAGTTGTAGTTCTTAAGACCTCCAACATCTGCGCCTACGGCATACCCAATAATCTTAGCTTCTATAGGTATTTCCTTCTTTTTCAATATCCGAACTGCTCTTGCAAGGCACTGGGCGCCCTGTGATACTTCACCATTGGTTCTGCCCATCCACATAATTCGCAAAGGTCCATTGATGGAAGTGTTTTCATATGGTTTATAGCGTTCCAGATCAATGCCGTTAAAAATAATATGGACTTTTTCTTGATAACTGGAGCCTGCTGATTTTGCAACTTCAGGTCCAATTGCAATAATGCAATCTGCTTTTTTCATTGAAATTGGGTGAAGTTTGCTCCAGTCTAACGTACTATGGAGGGTTATAACAAAAGGGATATTTAGATTATCTGAAACCTTCATAGCCGCTGCAAAAGTCAGTGGAGAATGAGCATGCACAAGGGATATTTTCATGTCACTGATTTTATCAAGCAAATCTTCATTGGATTCATAAAAAAAATGCTTTATTCCATTTAGAGATTTTATCATAGCCTGTAGATCTGTATCCGTCAATTTAAACTTACTAATGGTTCTTTCATTATGAATAAAACCTATAACAGGTTTTATGCCAAGTTTTTGAAGATATAAGGACAATTCGCGTACATGAGTGAAAACACCGCATTTTGCAATGATGGATAACAGTAAAACTTTCATGTATGTCACCTCTCTTAGTAGTAATAATATGCAGAAGTACAAACTATGCAACCAGTAACCCTTGTCAAATTATGCACATATTGTACAGTATAGGGAACATAGCACAGATGTGAAATAATTTATCAATATTGAATATTTGGGAGGAGATGATATTTCATGGGTTGTGGAGGTATAAACCCAATAGTTGGATTCAGAGGCTTTAATTTAGTGCAAAATCCAAGTTTTGAAGCTGGATTGGCCAGCTGGATTAGCAACGATAATGTATCAACATCTGACATTATACCATTTGAGGGAACACAAGTAGCATTCATGGATGCTAATGTAGCCAGCATGTATCAGGATGTATCTTTAGCAGGTACGGACTGTTCACCTTTGTTTTTAAGCTTCAATGTTATAAGTAATAATCAACCTAGATTGATCGTAGAAGTGATATGGCTTGATAATAATCATAATTTCATGTGCGCCCAGCATGGGCACAGTCTAATGGGTGAAAGTCCCTAATCCGCCCTAGTAGTGGGAAGGATATAGCTGAACACCAAGGGTGTCCAGCGCGAGCTGGAATCTGAAGGAAGGTGCAGG
>Ga0134092_1000682_pt1 | contig 33292 bp, 26 predicted proteins | sample 3_6taG_FD_94454 | JGI IMG/M metagenome (GOLD analysis project Ga0134092, IMG submission 94454) | Switchgrass degrading microbial communities from high solid loading bioreactors in New Hampshire, USA - 3_6_20_6_A3 metaG | ecosystem: Engineered > Bioreactor > Semi-continuous > Anaerobic >... | reverse complement strand
CTGCAAAAGCGACAATGGCAAAGTGGCTTGAACGAAGTGAAAGCCAGCGTCTTTAGGCGCTGGCCAGTAACACGCCCTTATAGGGCTGAGCAAACCACCCGTTTTACGGGTGGTCATGATTTTCACTTAGTATCAAAATTTATATCTATAGTGCGGTGATTAAAGAGTTTAAAAAGTATAATTTCAAAAAGTAGGATATTGGGATTTGTTTTATATAATCCCGCTGGATGCAATAATGGATTTAATATCCTTTGCAAGACTAATTGAAGCTTCTATTTCTACTTTTCTGATAGAAACGCTTTCAATATTACAGCCAACCGGAATACCCTTTTCTATGGAAAATTCCAATAATTCAGTAAAAATAGCCTTTGATAATGTTACTGACTTGTTTAGAATATCTTCTGAATTTAACAAATCATTTTCAAGCCACCATGGTATACTTATTCCCAACCACTTCATAAATTCGAGGGTTTTTAAGGAGCCGCAAGGTGTAAGGGTAAAAATAATAGGTACCATTTCTATATTGCTATTTTTACAGTAATAATAGTAATCGGATAAAAAATCTTTGGCGGCTTCAACATTATATACAGCTTGAGTTATAAAATATTTACAGCCCTTATGTATTTTGCTTATTATTCTTATATGTTCTTCTCTATTCTTAATATGTCTTTCCGGTATGGCAACTCCACCTAAAATAAGGTTTGGATTAACTGATGCACAAATTTCATATGCCTCGGGCAAGTGAAGAGAAACCTTTTGCTTTCTGGAGGCAGCGCCTACAAACACAGAAAAGATATCTTGTCCTTGATATCCTTTTAAAAGTTCGCTAAATTGATTATGGGTGTATTTACCGACACATCGGTAAATTATCTTCGGTATATGTAAGTCCTTTAGATATTCAGTGCTGTATATAAGTGGGTCAATGGTTTCAATAAAGGGGAAAGGTCTTTCGGCATCAGTTCTGTCCTTTTCATCCTGAATATCGTATATAACCAAACCATCAATCTCAAGGCTTTTTATTCTTTCAATTTGCTTCTCGGAAATTTCTTTTATTTTATCCGGCGAATTGACGGCCTTTGGCGGAGTCAAACCATAAGTCATAATGCCTGGTTTTTTATTTAAAATTTTCTCTTTTAGCATTTATATTCTCCTTTTATGGTTATGGTTCTCATTTTTTCTTATTATAACATAGAATTATAAGTAATTCGTACATTTTATATGAAAATTCATAAAAGTTGATGATATACTAAAAAAATGAATATAGTCGGAAATCTCTTTTATAGGATATAATTAGTATTGTAGGGTATATATGATATTGTGCCGATAATATGCAATATTTTAAAAGATAGACAATATTTAATTAAAATATTAAATATAAAATATTTATTGGGGAGGTATAAGTAATGCTAAAAGCATGGGTAAGGAAAAGAGTACAAGCAGTAATTTTGGCATTTTGTATTCTTGGTACTTTATGCACATCACCGGTACATATTGCCAATGCTGCTGAGGTTGAGATTAACTATGCCAAAGCACTCCAACTGGCTCTGCACTTTTATGATGCAGAAAAATGCGGTAGGGGTATAACTGGGGGAAGACTTGAATGGAGAGGTGATTGTCACTTAGAAGATGAGAAAGTGCCTCTAATACCTATGGAGACAAAAGAGAGTCCCGGTACTAATATGTCACAAGAATATATTGACAAGTACAGAGATGTTTTAGACCCTGATGGAGACGGTACCTTGGACTTAAGCGGTGGATTTCACGACGCAGGAGACCATGTTAAATTCGGACTTCCTCAGGGATATACTGCATCCACATTGGGATGGGGATTTTATGAGTTTAGACAGGCCTTTATAGACAAGGGCTTGGAAGATCACATGCTGGATATTCTAAAGTGGTTTACCGATTACTTCTTGAGATGTACATTTTTAGATAAGGATGGAAATTTGGTTGCCTTTTGTTATCAGGTGGGAAATGGTGATGTAGACCATACATACTGGGGTCCGCCTGAACTTCAGAATCAAGTAAGACCGGCCTTTTTTGCTACACCGGAAAATCCCGCTGCCGACCAATGCGGAGATGCTGCAGCAGCGTTGGCAATCAGTTATTTGAACTGGAAGGATTCCGATCCGGAATATGCTGAGAAGTGTCTTACTGCGGCAAAAGCCCTTTATGATTTTGGAAAGAAATACAGAGGAACCGGTTATTCAGGCGGTTACTACGGCTCTGCCTATGATGACGATGAATTGGCCTGGGGAGCTGTTTGGCTAAATATTGCAACAGGAGATGAAAGTTATATAGATGACATTGTTCGCATGGAAAATGGGAAATATACCGGTTATTTGGGCAAAATTATAGTAAATGAACAGAACCACTGGCAGAACATTTGGGTACACTGCTGGGATGCCGTTTGGGGCGGTGTTTTTGCTAAACTTGCTCCTATAACCAATACCGAAAGAGACTGGTATATTTTCCGATGGAATCTTGAATACTGGTCGGGAATTCCTCACGAAGATCCGAAGGATAATGCTTTTCTTGCTGCATCGCCTTCAGGTTATAGAGTTATAAATACCTGGGGATCTGCAAGATATAATACTACAGCACAGCTGTGTGCCTTTGTATACAGAAAATATACCGGTCGTACAGACTTTACCGATTGGGCAAAAACTCAAATGGATTATCTAATGGGTAATAATCCACTTAACAGATGCTATATAGTAGGTTATTCCGAAAATTCGGTAAAACATCCACATCATCGTGCTGCACACGGTTCAAAAACCAACAGTATGTTGGTTCCTGAAGAACATCGTCATACATTGTGGGGAGCCTTAGCAGGAGGCCCGGACCTGGAAGATAATCATATAGATGAAACTACAGACTACGTATATAATGAAGTTGCCATAGACTATAATGCAGGATTTACCGGTGCATTGGCAGGTTTCTGCACTTATTACGGTCAGGATCATAAAATTCTGCCTAATTTCCCTCCAAAGGAGGATCCGGTCGATGAATATTACGCCGAAGCAAAACTTGAACAGGAAAATAAGGAAAGAACCCAGGTAACCATTAGACTATATAATTATTCTGTTCATCCGCCTCATTTTGAAGAGGGAATGAAAGCAAGATATTTCTTCAATATATCCGAAATGCTTGATGCCGGACAGACTATCGATGATGTTGATTTGCAGATTATGTATGATGAGAATGCTTCCAGCTATGGTGGACCTATTAAGTATAAAGGACCATATAAATGGGATGATACAGGAGTATGCTATGTTGAATTTGACTGGTCAGGCTACAAAGTATATGGTACCCGTGAACTTCAGTTTGCCCTTGTTGGTGCCCAGGATGAAAATTACAAGTTCCACTGGGATCCTACCAATGACTTTAGTAGACAGGGAATAACCGATAAATTTGAAAAGACACCTTATATAGCAGTATTCCTTGGGGATGAATTGGTATATGGCCAGCAACCTCCTAAAGGAGTTCCGACACCTACACCATCAGGTAATCCGGCCGATTTAAAACCGTCACTCAAAGTTTTGTACAAAACTACCGATGCTTCCGATGCAGCCGGTGATATAAAAGTGACATTAAAAATCGAAAATACCGGAAAGAAGCCTATTGATCTTTCAACATTGAAACTTCGCTACTGGTATACAAAGGATTCCGATGACGCGCAAGAATGTATATTTGATTATGTAAAAATTGGTAAAGAAATGGTAGAAGCAAAGTTTGTCGATGTGTCACCGGCAGTAGACAACGCAGACAATTATTTGGAAATAGCATTTAAGAGTGGAGCAGGTGTAATTGCGCCCGGCTCGGATAGTGGAGATATTCAATTTAGAGTTACCAAAAATGGTGCAAAATATACTGTATCAAACGATTATTCTTATGATAAAGCTACTTCGTTTACTGAAAACTCAAAAATAACTGCTTATATAAATTCAGAATTGATTTATGGAGAAGAACCTGACGGAGTAAGTCCTATAGTTACTCCAACACCAACGCCTAATGACTATATTGTAGGTGATACAAATGGTGATGGGGAAGTAAACTCCATTGATTTTGCAGTTTTGAAACAGTATTTGTTGGGCACAAGAAAAGAATTCCCTTATCAAAACGGTGAAAAAGCTGCAGATGTAAACGGAGACGGTAATATCAACTCAATCGATTATGCTTTATTGAAGCAGTATATTTTGGGTATTATTAAAAAGTTCCCGGCAGAGAATTTATAATTAAACTTGTCTAGTTGGTTTTTTGATAATCTTATTAAGTAAAAAGAGTGCCGTAAACTACTTGATGCAGTTTACGGCACTTTTCTATTTAATAAGAAAATTGAATCGGATACATATAAAGTTCATTCAAAAATATTAATTTATTAATATTGGTAGTAGTGAGCTATAAAATTGATTGTGATAATATTAAGAGCTAGTAAAAAAATGATTCAATAAGTCTTAATTATAAGTTGGTATAATCAATAATATATTGCAGATAACAGATAAATTCACAAGTTAATATAACAAAGAACACCTTAAGTGACGTAGAATGTTGAATCTAGGGGCTAGAAGGTTATTTTTCCTATATTGAATAAAGTAATTAAATATGATATTATTTAGTAATCGGTAGCGTTTATTTTTTTACAGAATAGTAATTAACTTATAATAAAAAAACACAATTTTGTATTAATTTTGCGAAATATATTATATTGCTAGCAGTTCTGCTAGCAATATGATCTGATATTATTTTGAGGAGATAGAATATAAAATGAAGATTAACAAAATGTGTTTTGGATTTGGGATTTTTATTATTGCCTGTATGATTTTTATTGTAGGATGTACTAAGGATAATAAAGCTATTGATAAAAAGACTACTATTGGTGATATTGCTTATGATGGTTATGTTTCCACGGGTTTTTTTAGCAAAATTGGATTGGGTAAGAATGAAGTTGATGAAAAGGATTATACGGTATACATAAAAGAAAATGGTGAGTTTGAGCTATATTTGGTTCTGACCTCGGATTATAATGGAAACACTCTGCTTTTAAGAAAATATGTATTAGAAAAGGAATATCCTTTTGAATTGGAAGGCGATGACATATCTTATAAGAATAGTTCAATAGGTAGGAGTTTACATAGTATATATTATGAGAACAGTTCAATAGATAAATTTTTAAATAATGAATATATAAAAACTTTGGACAGTTATATTCAGGATAATATTGTTAGCACTTCAATATTGGTAACAAAGGGTTATACAAGTGAAAAGGGATTTGAAATGGATGTATACCCGATAGAGAGAAAGGTGTTTTTAATCTCATGTACTGAAATAGGTCTAGAGGGATGGGCTCGAGTAGGCAAAGAAGGAGAAACTCTTGAGTATTTTAAAGATAAAAAAAGATACCTTGCCTATGCCCGAGAAGGTGAAAAAGAACGGGTCTGGTATTTGCGTACACCGTATTTTGGTAATAGCGGTGATGGTATATGGGTAGTTGGTATGGGTGGGAGTTTAGTAGGTACAGGGATTGCTGATTTTGGACAGCCTGATGGATTGACAAAATCCAGTGTGCGACCTGCATTTTGTGTTAACAATGCATTGTTTATAGAAGAAAGTACAGATGTAATAGAGGGAAAAACAGTATATGTAATAAAAAATAATAAAAATTTGCAGAAATAAGTTTTTATAAGTTGTTAAATCAGGTCTTTTTTGAATTTATGTACCTCTCTTAATTTCACTGATAATTGTACTTGGTGAACGATTTGGCCTTATGGCAATGTAATGTTACCGTTTTCTTGCCTAAATGAAAGCCGCGAATTGATAACGTTCATAAGCATTTAGGTATTTAAGTTTGGTTGCGGTATTATTAATTTGTACAACCATAGTTGAAAAGCTCCTGTATGTTTGGATTTGAAGCCTAAATTACATATGGTTTCTCACTATGGTTGTAAATTTGTACCATGTTTTTACTTGTTGCATTTAATTTTATAATTAAGCATCAAAGATTCAACTTTTTTAAAATGGGATTAAATTTGATAAATTTTATCAAAAGGAGGAGGGAGACGTTAGCCGCTCTGTTCCTCTTCGTTTAAGTCGATCTGATGGAGTTTACCGTCTTTGTATATGTAATAATATGGATCAAAAGCTTTACCTGATGAAATAATCCAATTGTCGTATTCATAACTTAAAGTAGCATAATCCATTTTTATGTGATCTGTTACATCAGCTTTTTCAAAGCAATTTCCATTCCATCGAAGTATTTCAACAAAGGGCGGAAGAGAACCGAAAGATTCTACTGTCACTTCTTGCATACCGTCGCTGTCTAAGTCGCGAATACTTAAATTACCATAGTCTAAAAGTTGGTACCATTGGCCATCTTTGAATCCTATTATCCATGATTCTTGATAAGTTGCTCCACCATCTCCTGTAATGAAGAACTCCTTAATTCCGTCATTGGTTAGATCCACAGCTTCAATATTATTTATACCATTAAAACCGAAAGAAGTGAGGAAACCTAAGTCATAAGTTTCTCCTCCGGCTTCGAGATAAACATAAATATCCTGTATGTAATCCGGATATTTTTCTGTCTGGTTATCCCAATAGAAACTTATAGTTGCTTCTTTCTGATCCGGCAAATTACCGTAGTATACGCTGTAAACTTTAGGCCATCTTTCATCCGGTTTGCCCTTGGGTAAAGGTTTTATTTCACAGGGCTCAAATTTCAAATCAATTGTGTTTACTATGCGAAGGGTTGGAACCGGTGTCGGATCAGAGTCCGGCGTATTTTCTGCATTTTGAGAGATTGTGGGAGTTTCTTTTTCAAAATTCTCATTGTTATTTACACTTGATGAATTTGAACAACCTGCCGATATAAGTAATAGAAAAATTAAAAATATGCAAATTTTCTTCTTCATAGGCATGCCTCCTTAGTAAAATTTAGATTATATTATAACATACAAATTATCTCTGTATAAGAAGAAAAATACAAATAAAGAAACATAAAATTTTTAGATTTCTACATAAAACGACTGCTTGTAATATACAGGTAGGTATGGTAATATATTGATATGTGCTCTTTTATGAATACGGCATGTCTATATAAAATAAAAATTTCTAACCGCTAATTTATTTAAGAAAGCTTTATATCTAAACAATCTTTGAGAAGAATTAGCTTTGAAACAAGGTCAATCATATAATGATAGTAGATATAATGCTGCTAATCTGCTAGAGAAAATATACCGTCAGATACGTAGATTTCTAATCAATATCCAGTAAGTCTAATGTTTTAGGAGGTGTTAGGTATGTCTGTTTTTGGATGGGATTATAAGCAAGAACAAAACTTTGGACCGGCAAAGAGGGAAAAATGCAATCAATGCAGTAATGAAACTACTTTTCTGTTACGGAAGATATCCACATGTTTTACTTTATTTACTTTTCCCATAATCCCGTACAAGATAAATTTCCTTCTTGTGTGTCCGATATGTGGAAAACAGCAGGAAATTGAAAGCTCAGAATTCTATGAGCTTGTTGCATATATAAAAAGTCAGAAAGAAGATGAAAATCAGATAGTTTCCCCGGAAAGTTATATTACTGAAAATGGTGCTATATACAGGACGGAGACTCAATTGAATTTTATAAGACAAATGAAGGAAATTGAAATGGAGAGGGAAAAAAGAAGTAATGAAAATGATTAATATTAGTATTAACTTTAAAATAAAAAAGCACCTATCAAGGTGCTTAAATTATTCAAGTTTAAATCTTTTAATTATCATCTGAATTTATACCATGATATCTCGCAGACAGTTACAACTCGATTTATAACTGCTACGCTAACATTTTAGTCTAAAATCAAGTTTTTGATTTTTTACCTACTCCCCCTAAAAACACTTAAAATTAAATCATTATGTTCTTTCTAGCTATTTTTAATCTTTTCTTCTATTATTCTTTAGCCTTGTACATTAACTCCCCGAATATCCCTACATTCATTGTTTTTTATTTTTTATATTTAAAATTTTTATATTTTATATTTAAAGAATATTTTTTCTGTAATACGTTCCTACTCCCCTAATTCTTTGAAATTCTCCCCTAACTAAGTTGAATGAAACGTAAATATTAACTCCCCTAATTTAAATATCTAAGTAGGCTAAAGAATTAATAGATAAAAACTTTTGGAAAACTTTGAATCAGAATTTGAGATATATTACAGACTTCCTGCATCCTCCTTCCGATAAAAATTTATTTATGTAAAAAATCATAAGTAACGTAGATAAGAAGTAGACTTAACACTTAGAAGCTTTATGTTTACTATTTACAATTCAATTATACAACGTAAAAAATATAAAATAAATATAATAAAATTCTCTTTAATTAGTAATATATTAAGACAATGGACAGTGACTTATAATTCCATAGGTTTGTTTTTACTCATAACGACAAATTAATAAGGGCATACTAAGAAATAAAAATTAATTGGAGATGATTTGGCATGGATAGCAATAGAGCAAAACAAATAATGGAATCAAAAGGAGTAATAGAAGTTTTGTATCAAGGTACTCCTGTTTGGATAGAAAATGTATTGGATGACAATACTGTTCAAGTATCCAATCTTCAAACAAATGTTAAGCAGGATGTGCCTGTAAATATGCTGGTAGAAAAAGGTTTTGTAAAGGAACAGTAGAAAAATACACAATGGCAATTGGATTTGGACTGATGCAAAGGCATAGAGTAAAAACAGCTTTGCATCAGTTTCTTTTTATTTAAATAGATTTGTAAAGAAACTTAGCGAAGCAGCGGTTCTAAAAGCATGTTCAAAAATATGAAATACAGGGAACAGTGCCAGCAGGAATATTTCAAATAAGATAAGTCTTGTTTCACTCTGATTAAAGCTCAAACCTGAGTACAAGTCGAGGATATCATGCAAACTGGCTATTTTTCCTTCCACAATTTCTAAGCGTTCATCCAGTTCATAATACTCTGAAAGACTGGCATATATTGCTTTTAGGTGCATGCTTTGTTCTACAAAACCCGGTCTGTCCAGAATTCTTAAATTGTGAATACTATCGTATTTGAATCTCAGTATTTTAGATATTAATAAAGAAGACTTTCTTCTATAAAAACCAAGGCGGCCCTTTTGCAAGAAAGTTATGAACTGTTCCGCTTCATCAAGAATCTTGTTGAGCTCCGATTCAATTCTATAAAGCTCTACGGACTTTGAAAGAATTGTTGAAATAGTATGAATTAAATTATCGTTATAATCATATTCGGCATCATCGTTTTGCCAAAGTTTCAGTTTTTTATTTGGCAAGACTTCTATATTGTGGCCATCATAATAGTTATAAATTAATGAGTAATTAATTTTTAAACCAATTGATTCGATGTACTTGATAAATGTGAAAATTTCCTCGTCTTCAAAATTGGCAAAGGAAATACACCCATATTTAAAGATATAAACGTGTTTATCCTTAGTATTATATTTTAAAACCAAATCCAGCTCTTTTCCGCTTAAAATGATATAGTCATCCCATCTAAATTGCATTGGTATACCGAGAATTTCTACAATTTTATCCAATGGAAAGAAAGTTGCAACTTTAACACTTTTAATCTTTATATAATCCATTCCGAACAATCCTTTACCTAAATAAATCAACTACCATAAGAACTATTTCTACAACAATCAGTAAAACTATCACCCATTCCACAAACAAGCCCCGAATAGAATGGGTTATAGAGGAAAAACCGTCTATAATGCTGTTTAGTATGTTTGTTTTTTCCTTAAGAATTATATACCGGTCATTAAGTTCAAAAAATTCCGCCATCCGCGTATAAAACTCTTCAGCTTGGATACTGGACCATGTAATATCGGGTTTATCTAAAATCATTATATAGGCTAAGGTATTGTACTCATGGCGGACTATTTTGGCGGCAGTATTGGCAATTTCCTTATTCCCTATATTAAGTTTCCCTTTTTCCAGCTTGTCAATCATTGCTTCTAGTTTATCCACTATTTGTCCAAGCTTTTCTTCGGTTTTTTCTAGGGCTACCGACTTTGCTATAACAGTAGAAATAAGTTCAGGATAAAAATCTTCAAATTTCGGAACAAGAACATATTTGTCGGTAAGCTCAATTTCGGAATTTTCCCGGATTTCCAGTTGATAATCGTCACTATATTTATCATAGGCTTTTATGTCGATATCGGATTTAATACTTTTTAAATATTCCATGAAAACCGATTCATCACTATTGCTGCAATTGATAAACACAATACTTCCGAAAGAAAATACCATAACTTTTTGTTCCGCTGACAATTCCCGCTTTAGAATTGATTGCAATACATTTCCGTAGAGTATAAGCGGCTCTTCCCAAGTATATTTTTTAGGAATGTGGCATTGGTCAGCAATTATATTAAGATCAATTTCATTAGATACAGCGTAAGCTTTAAAAACAATTCTGTCCAAAAATAATCACCAGCTTTCACGGTATAAATTACTTATTAATTATAACTATTAACTGAGATTAAAGATAATTCTTGCTTGAAAAGCTTTAATTATGCAAATGCACATAATTTTCATTTATATTTTATCATATATTTTATCATAGCTTATGTAAAAAGTAAGTATTTTATTTGTTAAGCAGTTTATAAAAGAAATAAAAAGAAGGATTTAATGTACTTTTATAGAAATAATAAAATACATTTCAAAATTACACAAAAAAATATAGAAAACTTCAACACGGAGGTGCGGTATGAAACTAAAACCAGGTGACATTGTATCGGTAGCGCATTATTCAAGAAGCACTCCTTTTCAGAGTTTAGTTATTGACGTGTTGGAAAATGAAGTTTGGCTGAACCTTCCTAAAAAGTTTCCTGCCTATGACTTGTTTGAAGATGACCCTGCTGTTTTAGGTTTTCAGACTGGCTTGGATATTTATGCGGCTGAATGCTCTATTCGGTCTATCAATGCTAAGGATGGCAATGTAGTGTTGAAAATTGAAAATACTGAACACATTAAAGAAAAAAGAATCTATGAAAGATTTCCGGTATCTCTTTATGCTGACATGAGAGCAAAAAACGGCACAAAGAAAGCAGCTTATGTAAGAAATATAAGTTTGAACGGGTTGTCTATCGTATCAAAAAGTGAGCTTTCAGAGGGTGATGAAGTGATTTGCGATACATATATTGACAACAGGGTACTGGAATTACCCGGAACTGTAATGTGGAAGGCGAAAAGCTCAAAGAATTTTCAGTACGGTATAAAGACAATGTTTCAAGATTATAATACAAAGAACTCATTAAAGCTTTATTTAAATATATTAAAAGACGAGCAGGAAAAGGCTATAATGTATCTAAAGGGGTAAAAATAAATTTATGCTTTAAAAATAAGAAATTTGCCCATTAAAACAAACAAGAAAAGGTATAAGATTTCCACTTTTCTTGTTTGTTCTATTATTAGGGAGAATAACTACACTACTTTTTCTTTTTAGCGGATGTTTGTTTGCTATTAGATTTTTTTGCTAAATCGCTAAAAGCGGCATCTTTGTTTTCTCCAAGTTGGTCATTGGCAAATTCGTATAATCCTGAAGAATTGTCGATTGATGCTTTTGTTTTCTTGTTTTTTGAAGTATCTTTTTTATTTGCCAAAGAAAATCACCTCCTGCTACTGTTGTTAGTTTGCCACAATATCAAAAAGAAATACTGCATGTTTTTGCAAAAGCATTAAAATTCATTACTTTTTAGGAAATTATATATATTTATATTTAGGGCGATAATGCATTTTGCAGTTTAAAAAATTACATATACCACAATTTGTAAATTGTGCATTTTAACTTGAATTGGCTGAAAAATAGTAGTACTGCAGTTGTAAAGAAAAGATTAAAATACTATAATTAAAATAACTAATGAATATTTTATATTGATTTGTTATAATTAATTTGTTTGATGTCAATAAATCTCAAAAAGCAATAATTAATGTCTTTTTAAACATAAAATACTGATGATAGAACTAGATGAGGTTGACTATGAAAAATAGGTTTCTAATTAGGGTACAGTGCTTTTTTATTATATTATTAATAATATTAATTAATGGAGTGCAGGTGTTTGGTGAAATTGACTCCCCTGAACTTAAAGCAGCATCGGCAATACTTGTTGAATCCAAAAGAGGACAAATATTGTTTGAAAAGGATAGCAGAAGCAGACTTCATATAGCAAGTGCCAATAAATTGATGACTGCATTGTTGGCTTTAGAAAAAGCTGGATCAAAGCTTGATACGCAGGTGACAATAAGTAAAAATGTCACCGAAGTTGAAGGGCTAAAGATGAATTTGGAAGTTGGAGCTAAATATTCGGTTGAGGACTTGGTTTATACAATTATTCTTACTTCCGGAAATGATTCAGCCATTGCTTTAGCTGAGTATGTTGGCGGAGATGTACAAAATTTTATTAGTATGATGAATAATAAAGCCCGTGAACTGAAGTTGAAGGATACCAATTTTACAAATCCTACAGGATTGTATGATGAGGCACAGTATACGACTGCTTATGACCTTGCAGTGTTATTGAGATATGCCTTGTCAAATCCGGCCTTTGATCGTATTTTTTCTACACAGGCAAAGTTGTGGACAAATCAAAATGAAGTGGAGATTATAACTAACAGCAATAATCTCTTCTGGAGTTATGACGGTATTGACGGCGGTAAAACAGGATACAATGAATTGGAACGTCAAACGGCAATAACTACGGCAACAAGAAATAATATGAGAATTATCAGTATTGTTTTGGATTCACCGGAAGAACATGTTTATGAAGATTCGGTTAAATTACTTGACTATGGTTTTGGAAATTATAAGACCGGTGTTTTGGTAAAAAAGGACCAGACTATAAAAACTATATCGGTTGAAGGCAAAACAATAGATTTGATTAGTCCTATAGATGTTTTTTATACGTTCCGGGTAGGAGAATATTATATAAAGGATATTGATATAAAGATTAAAGAGGATATTGAACTTCCTGTCCTTAAAACCCAGGTTGTAGGAGCTATGAAGTATGTACTGAAGGATGATACTGAAATTAATGTAGATTTATATCCCGCTGTCAATGTCTATTCTTCGGTGGATATGTTTTCAACTTTGGTTAAATCAATGATTGAATATAAAGAGATAACAATTTTGCTGGTAGTATTAATCTGGATTGAAATACTTTTAATAGTGCTAAAGCTGTTGAAGTTATTAAAGAAAATTGTATTAAGGCTTGTATCTAAAGCAAAAAGTTAGATGTTACCTAAAATATTTGCCGATATTAATATAAATATTGTAGCTTACTTAAATAATTTATGGAGGTGTAAAAAATGAAGCTGGTTTTTGCAATAGTAAATGATGAAGATGGCAACAAAGTTATGAAAGAGCTAAATAAGAACTCATTCTCCGTAACAAAACTATGTTCTACCGGAGGCTTTCTAAAATCGGGCAATACAACTCTGCTTGTTGGTGTTGATGAAGACAAGGTTGATCAGGTTATTGAAATCATTAAGAGTAAATCCAAAAGCAGAAAACAAATTATTAATTCGCCCATTGCTCCACTTGATGTAGGAAGTATGTTATTAAACAATACCGTTGAAGTTGTTGTTGGCGGTGCTACAATATTTATACTCGACGTGGAAAGGTTTGAGAAAGTATAAAATCGAAAATTTGGTAATAATTATAATGTAGTATAAATATTAGCATTTCTTTGTGAGCATATGAGGTGACTATGGAATTTGACAGAAGGCTTTCTATCAAAGAAAGGATTATAAAGAGGAGAAGGCAAAAGAGAAGAAGGCGTCTTATCAAAATATCCTTTTTGGTGGCAAGTATGCTGGTATTTGCTGCTTTCATTAATTCACCGATTCACAAAGATTTAAAAAAAGTGTTTTCTTATAAAGATTCAGTGCAAAGCAATAATCAAGTTGAAGATATAGTTGAGTATATTCCGCCGGATATTCCGGACAGCGCGGGCCAAGTTTCAAGTATATACTTAGATGATGTGTCTGCTGAGGATATTGATGATGTTTCAGGGATAGATGATTATATTGAAGAGGATATTGACAATCTTATCGAGAAAGATAACCTGGATTACGATATATTAAAAAGTGAATTGGAAGAATATATTTCGAAGTTTACAGGGCAATACGGTATATACTTTGTAGATTTGGTAAGCGGTTATGAATTTGGAATAAATGATACTGATGAATATACTGCAGCAAGCACAATAAAGGTACCACTCAATTATTATGTTTTTAAAAAGATTGAGGCAGGAGAGGTTGATGCTGAAGATACTATAGATTATATTGAAGATGATTTTGAAGGCGGAACAGGCATTTTGCAGTCTAAAAAGTTGACAGGTAAAAGTTTTACAATTAGATATCTTTTAAAAATATCCATTATATACAGTGACAATATAGCAACAAACATGCTTTTAAGGCATTTTGGGAGGAAAGACTTTAAAAATTATTTGAGATGGCTGGGCGGAACCGTTGTGGACGATAATAAAAATGTATCCTGTCCAAAAGATATGGCAATTTATTTGAAGAAAATATATGAATTTTGCAATGAAAATGAAGAATTAGGAAGAGAGCTCAAGTATAATTTGTGCAATACCGTACATAATGACAGATTGCCCAAGTTACTACCGAAAGGGGTAAAAGTTGCGCATAAAATTGGAGATCAGATTCAAGCGGTGCATGATGTCGGAATAATTTATGCCGATAATCCTTATATATTGGCTGTTATGTCCAAAGGGGTAATTAGTGACGAGGAGGCACGCAGTGTAATAGCTCAGGTTTCTAAAAAAGTTTATGATTACATGAAGGATAAATGATGGACTGAAGATCTGGTAGAGAATATTGTAGATTACTCTGTTTAAACTTATAATTTTCGATGGAAAATGAAAAGCTGATTTTAATTTATCAAGGTAAAACTAAAAATCTCCGCTTGCTACATGTTACAGTAGAAAAGCGGAGATTATTTTTAATCTAATTTATTCATTAATATCAATATTTAAGACTTTTTGACAGTGCTCTTTTATTTTATCAAAACTCTGTTGACTTATAACATGTTCAATACGGCATGCATCTTCTTTTGCCGTTGCTTCATCTACACCGAGAGCCATAAGATATTTTGCAAGGAGTAAATGACGTTCATATACACGTTCTGCAATTGCTAGCCCGCTTTCTGTAAGTACTATTGACCCATTACTTTCGACAGATATATACCCCTGTTCGCGGAAATTTTTCATAGCGGTACTAACGCTCGGTTTGGAGAAAGATAGTTCGTTTGCAATGTCTATTGAGCGAACATATCCGTTGCGCTTTTTTAGTATGAGAATCGTTTCGAGATAATTCTCTGCGGATTCTTGGATTTTCAAAATAAATCCTCCTTTTACTCTTATCATCATTAAAACAATTTCCGTTTTTAATATAGCCATAATGATACTTTCTCACCAATTTAACTATAGCTGAATTATGGCTTTGAAAATAAAAATTAAAAATCCCTGCTTAATTATTTTATATCACTTTAATATAATGCATTCGGCAGGCAGAATGATACAATTTAAGTATATATTAGCATATATTATAGTATCCTATATTATAATGTTATCAAATAGAAGGAAATTAAGCAAGAAAAAATATATTTGAAGTGTTGACAGGGAAAATTTATGGTGGTACACTAATAATGAGAGTTAGCTTAAGCTAACTTTTAAAATGCAGTTTAGTTAGTAGTGACTAACTAAGGGGGTAATTTCATGAAAACGCTAAAAACAGTCAAATGTGGCGAAACTGTGAAAGTAGTGAAACTTCACGGCGAAGGTGCATTGAGGCGTAGAATTATGGATATGGGTATAACCAAAGGTGTTGAAGTTTTTGTACGCAAGGTGGCTCCACTAGGAGATCCTATTGAGATAAATGTCCGTGGATATGAGCTCAGTATTAGGAAATCCGATGCGCAAATGATTGAAGTAAATTAACAAAGGATTTTCTACATAGAATGTACTAAGTATTAAAGTAATATTAGCATATTTATGGCACGCTTTGCATATATGATTAAGTTTTTGCAGCTGGCAGTCTTTTAGGCTGCATATTTTAAGGATTGCGGTTAGTATTGACTAACTCTTGGGTTTAGGAGGGAAAAACAGATGGAAATTAGAATTGCCCTGGTGGGTAATCCGAACTGCGGGAAGACGACGTTGTTCAATGCTTTAACAGGAAGCTTGCAATATGTTGGAAACTGGCCCGGTGTTACGGTGGAAAAAAAGGCCGGAAAACTTAAAGAAAACAAGGAAATAGAGATTGTGGACCTTCCGGGAATATATTCTCTTTCACCTTATACATTGGAAGAGGTAGTTTCGAGAAATTATTTAATGGAAGAAAAGCCGGATGCTATTATCAATATAGTAGACAGTACAAACATCGAAAGAAACCTTTATCTTACTACGCAGCTTACTGAAATAGGAATTCCTGTTGTTATTGCGCTTAATATGACTGATATTGTACGAAAGAAAGGCGATATTATTGACCTTAAAGCTTTAAGCAAAAGTATGGGGTGTGAAGTAGTTGAAATATCTGCTTTAAAAGGTGAGGGCTGCAAAGAGGTAACGGAAAAAGCCATTGAATTGGCAAGAAAGAAAGCGACAACTACTCCTGTATATGCTTTTTCCGATACGGTAGAAAAGGCTATTAAAGAAATTGAAGGCTTAATTGAGGGAAAGGTTGATAATTCCCGTTGGTATGCTGTAAAGTTGTTTGAACGGGATAAAAATGTAATCGAAAAAGTTAATCTTTCACACGATGTAAAAGGGCGTATAGAAAACATCATAGTTTCATGTGAAAAAGAACTGGATGATGACAGTGAGAGTATTATTGCTAATGAGCGCTATAACTATATAGGCGGTGTAACTAAGATATGTGTTCAAAAGAAAAATCAAACTAATGTTTCAACATCCGACCGAATTGACAATATTGTAACTAACCGTTTTTTGGCGCTACCTATTTTCGCTCTGATAATGTTTTTGGTTTACTATGTATCCATTTCAACTATAGGAACTTTGATGACAGATTGGGTCAATGATGTATTGTTTGGTGAAATAATACCGGGAGCTGTAGGAAGTCTTCTTGAATCGATGGGAACTGCCGAGTGGTTAAATTCACTTATTCTTGATGGTATAATTTCTGGTGTAGGAGCAGTTCTAGGGTTCCTTCCTCAGATGCTCGTGCTGTTCTTCTTCTTGGGATTTCTTGAAGACAGCGGTTATATGGCTCGTGTCGCTTTTATTATGGACCGATTATTTAGAAAATTCGGACTTTCCGGTAAATCTATTATTCCAATGTTAGTTGGAAGCGGATGTAGCGTGCCTGGAATAATGGCTTCCCGTACCATTGAAAATGAACACGATAGAAAAATGAGTATTATGACCACATCGTTTATCCCGTGTTCGGCAAAAATGCCGGTAATCGCATTGATTATTGGCGCAATGTTCCCTGCCTACCCATGGCTGGCACCGGGAGCGTACTTTGTAGGAGTAGCAGCAGTACTTATATCCGGAGTTATACTTAAAAAGACTAAAGCTTTTTCCGGTGATGTATCTCCCTTTGTAATGGAACTTCCGCCCTATAAAGCACCAAACCTTAAAAACTTGCTCATCCATGTGTGGGATAGAGGAAAGTCCTTTATTAGGAAAGCCGGAACTATTATCTTCCTTGCCAGTGGATTTATATGGTTTGTCAGCAGTTTTAACTGGTCCTTAGAGATGGTGGATGCGACAGAATCCATATTGGCTTCAGTGGGAAGTAAAATAGCAGTAGTATTCAGCCCGCTGGGATGGGGAGATTGGAAAGCCGCTGTTGCAGCATTAAGCGGATTAGTTGCTAAAGAAAATATTGTAAGTACATTGGGTATATTATATGGATTTCAAGAGGTTGCAGAAGACGGTGCAGAAATATGGGTATTGCTTAGTCAAACCTTTACACAGGTTTCCGCTATTTCATTCTTGATTTTCAACCTGCTTTGCGCTCCTTGTGTTGCTGCAATTGGTGCAATTAGGCGTGAAATGGGTAATATGAAATGGACTTTGATTGCTGTTGGATATCAGACAGGATTGGCATATGTTGTTTCTCTAATTATATATCAATTGGGAACATTCTTTAACGGAGGCGGATTCCATATTGGTACTGCAGTGGCAATAACTATACTGGCTTTAATGATTTATTTGATGTTTAGACCTCAACATGGAAAGAATGCAAAAAGTAAAAATGTTTGGAAAGGTGCGGTGAAAACGCAAGGAGGTTGATTTTATGGGAACAATTATAGTAAGTGTAATAATATTTGGAGCCTTCGCTTTAGCTGGATATAACGCATATAAGAGATATAAAAACAAGGGGTCTTGCAGCTGCTGCTCAGGTTGTCCAAGTGAACACAAGTGCAATAAATAAATTTATAATGAAAAGCAATAAAAACAGTACTTTTAAATATTATCAATATTACATTAAAAAATAATAAAAATAATACAGGGAATATGTATGATCTATTCCCCGTATTATTTTATTCTCGATAACTTGTTAATAAAAATGTAAGTAACTTTTATTTTATTATATTAGAAGATTATGTATTGATTTAACTATTGAGTTCTTAGCTGAAAGGTGTTTCATAGGCAAATGGTATTAGGTTTTTTGCTTTGGTTTTTTTAATTCCTTCATGAGTGTTTATTATAACAAAACATTCCGGACAATAATCCACTAGCATTTGCCTACAATTTCCACATGGAGAATATATAATATCACTATTGTCACCACCAATTGCTACAATACATTCAAACTCTCGTTTTCCAGCAGTTATGGCTGTACCCATAGCAATCATTTCAGCACATGCACCGTGGGCTAAATAAACGTTAACACCTAAATATATTTCACCATCTGCACATCTCAAAGCACAACCAACAGTATGTCTGTAATTTTGACTATCATAGTTTGACTTTATTATATCTTTAGCCTTTTGAATAAGGGAAAGATCTTCTTCTTTTAGCTCTTCAAACATTATATACCTCCTATATATCCTTAGTTTGTTATATTTTACTATTGGGAAGCAGCTATTATATAAATTGTGCCGGTATACACCGTATGTTTATATGTTTTTACAAATATAGGCATAACTGATTTTCATCTGTTCCCTTAATTGCTTGTTATTTTTCTAGCTTCTTAATTTTTCTTTTCAGACTTGCTATTGTTGCGTCTTTGTTATTTTCATCCATCTGTCTTTTAATCTGTGCAGTGGTAGCTACTTGTGCCTGTTGGTGTCTTAACGCCTCAATTCTTTCTAGAATATCTTTATTGTTATATAATGTTGCTGAAGGGTTTTTTATTAATTTTATCGGTAAAATAAAAACAGAGGATTAAAAATCCTCTGAAATTTATTGAAAGTTTATAGTGTGCATAAAAAAATAAATAGGTATAAGGAAATATTTAGGACCAACTTTCTCCAACATGATATTTAAGAGTATAAACAGAACTTTTAATGGCAGCCAGGCTATATTAGCTTAAGATATATCCAAGCTTTAGACCCAAGGCTTTGCGTCATTGCCTTTCGGCAACTTTGCCCTGTTTTAAAAGGCACTATTTATATCTCCTTATACCAAATATAAAGGGGAGTATAATGTACAATATTATTATAACAGAGTAAAATATTACTGTACATTTTGTTTTTTAATTAAATTCGAGTTTTTCGGACATTTTAATCGCTTTATCGACAAAATAATTATGCATTTCTCTAAATTACGTCTTTTTTCGCAGAAGTAAAAAGAGTGTAATGTTAGCAATAAAACGAGAAAAACACTACTATGCAACAGGGGAGAACTGTTCCATACTAGTGTTTTTGATAGAGATGAAGGGTATTAAATTGAAGAAGGAGATCAATTATATTACAATATTTATACTTCTACATTTTTTCTAAAATTCCTTCTAAAAATCAAAAATAAATTTTATTTTTCAAGAGACTTTTTATATAATAAAATAGAAAGTAAAGAAATATAGCTATAAGGTTAATCACAAATTTTAGATTGCCATAGAAAAAGGAATTGATTTTTGCTTTAAGCCATATAATTGCTTAGAGTATTTTTGACAGAAGTTAATATAAAAAATGTATAAATAATACACGTCTATAGAAAAATACGTAAGGAAGTGAAAATTAAATGAGAACCAGAACAGTAAGAATTATAGCCCTAGTAACAGTCATTATATTTTTTATTACTTCATTCGGTATGATATTTTTATCAGCATTTTGGAGAGGATAGTGATCTTATGGGAAAAATAGTAGGTGCATATATTTTTCCGCATCCGCCGATAATAGTACCTGAAGTTGGAAAAGGTGAGGAAGAGGCTGCTAGAAAAACCATAGATGCGGCAATAAAGGCGGCTAAAGAAATCAAAAATCAAAAACCATCTACTATTATTGTTACAACTCCTCATGCACCCGCATTTGAGGATTATATGTATATATCGGAACAGCAGACCCTTAAAGGTAGTTTTAAACGATTTGGCAGAGCAGATGTGAATTTTAGTTTCGATAATAATTTAAGCCTTGTTCAAAGTATCATTTCCCACGCTGCCGACGAAGAAATACAAGCCGGGGGAGTGGATGGAGCAACAGCTTCAAGGTACGGTTTGGACAATGAGCTTGATTGGGGGGCCTTGGTTCCATTATATTATGTATCAAAGGAATATAAAGACTTCAAGGTTGTGCACATTTCGATATCCTATTTGAGTTTGGAAGAGCTGTATAGGTTTGGCATGAGTATAAAAAAAGCAGTTGAAGCTTCTAATGAAGATGTTGTCTTCATTGCCAGCGGAGACCTATCCCATAAGCTCTCCCATGATGGCCCTTACGGATATAGTGAAAAGGGAAAACAGTTTGATGAACTTGTAGTTAAAAGCATTGGGGAAAGCAATGTTAATAGTCTTCTCGACATTGATGAGGCTTTTTGTGAAAGTGCAGGTCAATGCGGTCTAAGGTCTTTTGTAATTATGTATGGTGCTTTGGACGGATACCGATTAAAGCCTGAGGTGTATTCTTATGAGGCTCCTTTTGGAATAGGCTACTGCATAGCCAAAATTGATGTTGCTGAGGAGGATAATGACAGAAAAGTTCTTGAAAGAAGGATTGAGGACATCCGAAAAAATGAAGATGAATATATTCAGCTTGCCCGTAAGTCCTTAGAGACTTTCGTAAGGGAAGGCAGGGTAATTGAAGTGCCCGATAACCTTCCTAAAGAGATGAAAGAGAGCAGGGCGGGAGTTTTTGTCTCAATTAAAAAGAATGGGCAGCTTAGAGGGTGTATTGGAACGATAGAGCCTACAAGAAAAAATATAGCGGAGGAAATTATTCATAATGCCATAAGCAGCGGTACTGGAGATCCGAGGTTCTACCCGGTTGAGGAAGATGAACTTCCAAGTCTTGTATATTCCGTAGATGTTCTTATGAAGCCTGAACCTATCCAATCCATAGAGGAATTGGATGTAATAAAATATGGGGTTATTGTAAGGTCAGGACATCGTTCCGGTTTGCTTTTGCCAAATCTTGAAGGGGTTAACACACCGGAGGAGCAAGTGGAAATAGCGCTTAAGAAAGCGGGAATAGGCAAAAAAGAAAAATATTCCTTAGAGAGGTTTGAAGTGATAAGGCATGAACCTTACAAGAAATAAAGGTAAAGATTTAAAACCGGCAATGTATTTTAATAAACTTGAGGATTTAAAGGTACATTGTTATCTTTGTCCCCATAATTGCATAATTAATGCTGGAAATCTTGGAGTTTGCAGAGCTCGGAAAAACATTGACGGAAATCTTTATTCCCTCAATTATGGGAAGATAACAGCTATAGCTCTTGACCCTATTGAGAAGAAGCCTTTGTACAATTTTAACCCCGGTTCCAACATATTATCGGTGGGTACTTTTGGCTGTAACCTCAAATGTTCCTTCTGCCAAAACTGGACGATAGCCCACGATCAACCGGAGACCTATGATATGACTCCGGAAATGCTTGTATTAAAAGCAAAAGAACTTAAGACCAAAGGAAATATTGGGATTGCGTATACCTATAATGAACCTTCCATATGGTACGAGTTTGTATATGAAACGGCGAAAATTGCAAAGGAGCAAGGTCTTTTAAACGTACTTGTTACCAACGGATATATCGGTAAGGAGGCTTTAACTCAGCTTGTACCGTATATTGATGCAATGAATATAGATGTAAAGGCATATACTGCATCCTTCTACAATGACATATGTAAGGGGGCACTTGATGAGGTCAAAGCTACTGTCGAACAGGCGTATAACCGTTGCCATATTGAGATTACAACTCTTGTTATTCCCACACTTAATGATGCCCTGGAGGAAATCTCTGATATGGCTAAGTGGATTGCTTCTCTTTCGCCGAAAATACCCTTGCATTTAACAAGATATTTTCCAAATTACAAGATGCAGAACATACCTCCTACTCCTAAGGAAACCTTAGTCAGGTGCAGGGAGGAAGCACTTAAATACCTTGACTATGTTTATCTGGGTAATATTTTGTAAATAATAATATTAATATTTCATTAAATTATTAAAAAGTCTATTAACGTAACGGATTATTAGTGCTAAAATAATAAATTGAACTGATGTATATATTTAATTCACCAATGCATATTTTACATTGGAAATTCTTTATTCTATAAAAAGCTATACTTGTTTTCTCAAAAAAAGAAAGAGAAAAGTATACAAAATGCATTAAGTGTATATAATACACATATTTTTGTACAAATATAATGGAATAACTTGAAGAACGTGGGGTTATTTGATGAATTTTATAGACAAAATTAATTTATGGGGAATTTTTACTTTTCTTTCGGATAACTTAAGTATTAAAGGGCCATGGGATTTATTAAAGACTATTGTTGATATAAGCATTGTATCTTATGTTATATATAAAATGGCAATGCTTGTGAGAGAAACAAGAGCATGGCAGCTGATAAAGGGTATTTTGTTCATATTAATTGCTTCTAAGCTAAGTGATATTTTAGGCCTTAGAACCATTGCCTTTATACTTAAAATGATAATTCAATATTTGGCTATAGCGTTGGTAGTGTTGTTCCAACCTGAGCTTAGAAGAGGTCTTGAACAAATCGGTAGAAGCAGGTTTAAGAATTTCTTCAGCTTTGAGGATGAAAGTTACACCATTAAGGTGAAATCCAATATTGAAGAGATTATTAAAGCTGTAGTTGAAATGTCAAGGACTTTTACCGGAGCACTAATTGTTATTGAAAGAGAGACGAAAATTGGAGATATAATAAATTCGGGAATTCAGATAGATTCCAATGTTACATCGGAACTCTTGATAAATATTTTTACGCCGAATACACCTCTTCACGATGGAGCAGTAGTCATTAGAGGAGATAAGATCAAAGCAGCAGCATGTTTTCTACCTTTGACGGAAAACCCAAACTTGAGCAAAGAACTTGGTACAAGACATAGAGCAGCTTTAGGTATTAGTGAGGTATCCGATGCTATAGTTGTAGTTGTTTCGGAGGAATCGGGTAAAATTTCTGTTGCTTTAAATGGAGGACTGACTAGAAACCTTACTTCCGACACCCTTAGAAAAGCATTGAGCAAAAACCTTTTGGAAAAAGACGTACCCAACAAAAAATTGGGTTTGTGGAAGGTGAAGTCGAAATGAGTGATTTACTAAAGAAGGATACCACTGTAAAATTAATGTCGATATTATTTGCGGTTTTTCTATGGTTTTTTGTATTGGATAGCACAAACCCAATAGTTTCTATGGATTTTAGTGTGCCTTTGAGAGTCGAAAACGAGAACGTACTAAGGAACAAAGATATTGTAATAAAAGAGTCTAACTTTCCGCGAAATGTTACAATTACTTTAAAGGGTAGGGATGAAAAAATAAAGCGTATAAATTCATCTGAGATAGAAGCAGTTGTGGATTTGTCAAAAGTCAATGATGTTTCTGCAGGATTTTTGTATGTGGAAGTTTACAATATTCCTGACGGAGTTTCGTTTGAAAGTGTTTCTCCAAGAACGGTGAATTTTGAGCTTGAAAAGATAGGGGAAAATCTTTATCCCGTTGAAGTTGCGACTGTTGGAGAAGCCAAGGAAAACTACAAGGTGATAGGTGTCAGCATATCACCGCAGACCATATCCATTGAAGCTACTGACTCGGTAATTAGATCTATTGGCCAAGTTAAGGCAGTTGCAGATGTAACAGGTATAAAAAACGATACCTCAATGAAGCTTATGTGTAAAGTTTATGACAAGGAAGGCAATGAGATGCCTGAGTTTAGTAATAAATATAGTGTGGAAGCCAGAATTGAGGTGGCAAAAGAAGTTTCAGTAATACCTGTTGTTAAAGGAAAGCCTGCCAAGGACTATGTTGACGGCATACATAAAGTATCACCGGACAAAGTATTGATATCCGGGCCTTCTAATTTATTGGATTCCATTGACAACTTGAAAACTGAAAGCATTGATATAGAAGATCTTGATGCAAGTGTTACTAAAACTGCCAATATAGTTTTACCCAGCGGTGTAAACCTTGTAAATTCTCAAAAAAATGTATCGGTAAGTGTGGAAATAGTACCCCTTTCAGTTAAAAGTTATATAATAAAGGCAGAAGATATTATACTGGAAAATGAAGAGACTAATGATTCGCTGACCTATAAAATTGTCAATGAAGAAATTGCGATTGAAATAAAAGGAACTATGGAAGAGTTGGATAAGATTGTTGAGAGTAAGTTAAAACCTTCAATTGATGTAAGGGGGTTGAAAGAGGGAACTCACAGAAGACCTCTTAAGGTTGTACTGCCAAGTACCCTTAAACTTTCACAGGATGTTGAAGTGGAAATAGTAATTGAAAGAAAAAATGAAGGATAGAGGGACTAAATGAAGCTGATTGTTCATAATATAAAATTATCTTTGGATGACGATATAAACTCTTTGAAGAGAATTGTCGCAAAAAAAATTAAAATAGATTCTAAAGAATTTAAAAATTTCAGGATTGTAAAAGAGTCGATTGATGCTAGAAAAAAGCCGAATATATCCCTTGTATATTCAGTTATGGTTGAAATACCGGGAAAGATTAAAATATCAAATGACAAGGACATCAAAATTATCGAGGATAGTGTAGAAGAAAAATTAATTCCCGGCGATAAAAAGTTAAAATACAGACCTGTGGTTATAGGTACCGGCCCGGCAGGGCTTTTTGCTGCTCTTGTGCTTTCACAGAATGGATATAAACCTTTGGTTTTAGAGCGCGGTGAATGTGTGGAAAAAAGAACTGAAATTGTGAATGGATATTGGAATGGTGCAGAACTCAATCCTGAAACCAATGTTCAGTTTGGAGAAGGCGGAGCGGGAACTTTTTCCGACGGTAAGCTTACAACAAGAATAAACGACAGAAGGTGCACAAAGGTTTTGGAAGAATTTTATGCTTTCGGTGCGCCGGAAGAGATATTATATAAGGCAAAGCCTCATATAGGTACCGATATACTTAAAAAAGTAATTGTAAATATGCGAAAAAAGATAATAGAATTAGGCGGTGAAGTCCGCTTTAATTCCAAGGTCACATCCATCTGTATTAAAGACGGCAAGGTTACCGGTGTAGTGGTTAATGGCAGTGAAACCATTGACGCTGAGGTTGTGGTTCTTGCTATAGGCCATAGCGCAAGGGATACTTTTAGCAGTCTTTTTGAAAGCGGAATAGAAATTGTGCAAAAACCTTTTTCTATAGGTGTCAGAATAGAACATCCTCAGGAACTTATCAATAAAGCTCAATATGGTGAAGCTGCATCCCACCCGCGTCTTGGAGCGGCTGATTATCAACTTTTTTACAAGACAAAAGACCGAACGGTCTATTCCTTTTGCATGTGTCCCGGGGGAATTGTAGTAGCTGCGGCATCTGAACCGAATATGATAGTAACAAACGGTATGAGTGAATATGCAAGAGACAAGGAGAATGCCAATAGTGCCCTTGTAGTATCCGTTGGACCGGATGACTTTGGAAGTAGTCACCCTTTGGCAGGTATGGAGTTTCAGAGAACTTGGGAAAGGTTGGCTTTTAATATCGCAGGAAGCTGTAATGCAGCACCTATTCAAAGACTTGAGGATTTCATTGACGGAAGGGTCACGAAAAAGCTTGGAGAAGTAAAACCAAGTTATACCGGTAGGACTAATTTTGCCGACATAAATTTATGTCTTCCGAGTTTTGTAACAGAGTCTATGAAGGAGTCCATCAAATATTTTGATGAAAAGTTAAAAGGCTTTGGAATGAAAGATGCCCTTCTTACCGGAGTTGAGACAAGAACCTCTTCACCGGTTAGAATTCAAAGAACGGAAACTTTTGAATCTACAAAGGTAAGAGGGTTATATCCTACCGGTGAAGGTGCCGGTTATGCCGGTGGAATAGTAAGTGCGGCTGTTGATGGAATAAGAGTAGCCGAACAAATAATTAAAACATACAATGTATTATAAATGTTTTTATAATTACTACCGGGTCAGTTTAAAGAATAATCTATTAAGCAATCAAGCTTTAGGCTAGTCAAATTGAAATTTTAAAAAAAATACTTGTGAATTTTTTGAACTCAAATGGAAAAGAATTACAGATTTTAATCTTAATTCAAAATTAACAAAGGGGTACTTGTTTTATTAAATACATTTAGTTTATAATTGTTTATGGTATACTTGAATATTTAATATATATGATTATAAAAGCAAATGACAGACTTGCGTTTTAAAAGCTTTGTTTATTGAGTTACATATTGATCAGGGATTTTAGAACGTCTTAATAATGTAGGTAACGCAGTGTAATTTATGATAAGAGGGGTTGAATGTTTTGGGTCGTTTATTTGGTACAGATGGAGTAAGAGGGATTGCGAACAAGGAACTAACTTGTGAATTAGCATATAAATTAGGTCAGGCGGGAGCATATGTTTTGACTTCCGAAACCAAACATACTCCAAAAATTTTAGTTGGTATGGATACAAGAATATCGGGAGATATGTTGGAAGCTGCGCTTACAGCAGGTTTGTGCTCTGTAGGTGCAGAAGTTGTATCTCTTGGTATAGTTCCAACACCTGCGGTGGCATACCTTACAAGGTTGTATAATGCTGATGCCGGTGTAGTTATTTCTGCATCCCATAATCCGGCTGAATTTAACGGAATTAAATTTTTTAACAGCAAAGGTTATAAGTTATCCGATGCTTTGGAAGAAAGAATTGAGGCAATTATTTTAGATGGTGCTGAAGAAATTACCTTGCCTGTGGGCGGTAATGTAGGAAAGAGGAGTAGAATAGACTCTCAAATAGATGACTATGTTAAGTTTGTTAACAGTTCAATAAAAGGTGATCTTAAAGGTCTGAAGGTAGCTATCGACTGTGCCAACGGTGCAGCTTATGAAGTGGCTCCAAAAGCGCTAAAAGAGCTTGGGGCAGAAGTATATATAATAAATAACAATCCCGATGGAGTGAATATAAACTGCAATTGTGGTTCCACTCATATTGAGCAGCTGCAAAAATATGTTGTGGAAGTAGGAGCCGATGTAGGGCTTGCTTTTGACGGTGATGCCGATAGAGTGCTTGCTGTTGATGAAAACGGGAAGCTGGTTGATGGTGACCAAATTATGTCCATTATCGGTCTTGAGCTGAAAAAAGAAGGTAAATTGGCGAAAGACACTATAGTTGTCACTGTTATGAGCAATCTTGGTTTTGATATAATGGCCAAAAGAGAAGGAATTAATATAGAAAAGACTAAAGTTGGAGACAGATATGTGCTGGAAAACATGCTCCAAAACGGATATGTACTTGGAGGTGAACAGTCGGGACATATTATCTTTTTAGAGCATAATACTACAGGAGATGGACTTTTGACAGGAGTACAACTTCTCAATGTTGTAAAGAGTACCGGCAAAAAACTGTCGGAGCTTGCTTCTGTTATGCAGGTTCTTCCTCAGGTACTGAAAAACGCAAAGGTTAAGAATGAAAATAAGAACAAGTACCTCGATGACCCGGTAGTATGTAAAATGTGCAAAGAGCTTGAAGAGGAGTTTAAAGGTGAAGGAAGAGTACTTATCAGACCTTCCGGAACTGAACCTCTTGTAAGGGTTATGATTGAAGGTAAAGACCAAGATTACATTACTGCCAGAGCAATTGAACTTGCAAAGGTGATTGAAGAAAGACTTGGGTAAATTATTGTAAAACACGCAAGATAGGTTAATTGCTGTCACAAATTGATCGATAATTATTATAGGGTATTTAAGCCTTATATAATTTATCGAGCAATTTGTGATAGGTTTATATTTAATTACTATGGGTTTTATGATATAGTAATTACAGGATTAATAAATGTTTGTGCTTGTAAATATAATTAATTTTAGGTGAATTTTGCGGCACAAACAAAAGGTGCTTTTTTAGCATTTGGAAAGACAATAATGTTAAAAAGCACAGGTCATTATTAAGCAAAATAAAAGGAGGATAGTGTTGTTTGCTTAATAGGACTTAATAAGAGCGCCAGAACGTATTTATTATACGTTGACGAGGAGAAGGAGGTCATCGGAAATTCTGCATCCGATGAGTTATCGAAGTATTCGGCGGAAACCTTCCGGTATACCACTATCGATAGGATCCTTACAAAAACTACAGGCAACTGTAGAACAAAAATGGACCCATGTGGTTAATCCTGTTCTAATAATACAATTCAACAATATATTTTAATGCTACCATTAGGTATTACAGACTTATTGATGTAATGCTAGTGTTGGTATTCATGTTTTTTTACCTTAATTTATTTTGTTGAATTGCATGTCAAATTTATGCTATTTGCATAATAATACAGCATTTTAAAATTTAATTTTGATGATGGTAGTATTTAAATTTTACTTTATCAAAGTACCGTGTACTGGATTTTGGGTATTTTGAGTATTGTATTGATGCGCTGTTTTTGCTAAAAACAGATGTTTCTAATTATGCGTTTTTAAACCATCTATGTAGATGTATTAAAAATAAGGATATGGAGTGATAAAAATGTGTGGAATAGTTGGATATATAGGAAATAAAGTGGCTACACCAATTTTGTTAAACGGATTAAAGAAGCTTGAATATAGAGGTTATGACTCTGCAGGTATTGCAATTTTTGAAAATGAGGATATTAAGGTTGTTAAGAGTAAAGGAAGACTCTCCATTTTGGAAGAAAAAGTGGATCAGGAAAAGCCGCAAGGAACAATAGGCATAGGCCATACAAGATGGGCAACTCACGGGGAACCCAATTATTTGAACTCTCATCCTCATGTGAGCAATTCCGGTAAAATTGCTGTTGTGCACAATGGTATTTTTGAAAATTACATTGAATTAAAAGAATTCCTTCAGTCAAAAGGGTATCACTTTGTTTCTGAGACTGATACCGAAGTATTTGCCAATTTAATTGACTATCATTACAAGGGAGATATAGTTGAGGCTGTTATTAAATCAATTAATGAAGTTGAGGGGTCTTATGCTTTAGGAGTTCTGTGCAAAGACTGTGACGATAAGTTTGTGGCAGCAAGAAAGGATAGTCCTTTGGTTGTAGGCCTTGGAGAAGGGGAAAACTATGTAGCCTCAGATATTCCGGCAATTTTAGAGTACACAAGGGATGTGTACATCCTTGAAGATAAAGAGGTTGCGGTGCTTACTTGCGATGGCGTAAAAGTATACGATAGCCATGGAGTGGAAAGAAAAAAAGAGATATTTAAGGTTAATTGGGATGTAAGCTCTGCAGAAAAATCCGGATATGAACATTTTATGATTAAAGAAATATTTGAAGAGCCAAAGGTTATAAAAGATACTATAAATCCGAGAATTAAAGACGGAAAAATAACCCTTGACAATATCAATTTAACTGCCAAGGATTTGGAGAAGATTGAAAAGATATATATCGTTGCTTGCGGTACAGCTTATCATGCAGGAGTTGTGGCAAAATATTTGATTGAAAAGCTTGCAAGAATTCCCGTTGAGGTTGATGTGGCATCGGAATTCCGCTACAGAGATCCGATTATAAACGACAAAAACCTTGTTATAATTATCAGTCAATCGGGTGAAACATTAGATACTTTGTTTGCTCTAAGGGAGGCAAAGAAAAAGGGTGCAAGGGTATTGTCCATAGTAAATGTTGTGGGAAGCTCCATAGCAAGGGAATCCGATGATGTGCTTTATACCTGGGCAGGTCCCGAAATAGCAGTTGCATCCACAAAGGCCTACAACACACAGCTTTCGGCTTTATACCTTATTGCCCTTGAGTTTGCAATGAAAAAAGGACGTATGGATGAAGAGGCTTATAAAAAGATTATAGAAGAACTTAAAAATATTCCTAATGCTATAGAAAGTATACTGGAAAATAGAGAAGTGATTCAGAAGTTCGCAGCGGAGCATTATAACGCAAAAAGCATATTCTTTATAGGAAGAGGCTTGGATTATGCCCTTTCTTTGGAAGGGTCACTTAAACTTAAGGAGATTTCATATATACACTCGGAAGCTTATGCCGGCGGAGAATTGAAACACGGTACCATAGCACTTATAGAAGAGGGAACTTTAGTTATCTGCCCAATGACACAGGATGATTTGATGGATAAAATGATAAGTAATATAAGGGAAGTTAAGGCAAGAGGTGCAATAGTTCTTGCTATTGCCAAGGAAGGCAACCAGCAGGTAGCTAAAGCTGCCGATGTGGTATTTACAATTCCGGATGTTGACTCTCTGGTTGCACCTATAGCAGCAGTTACGCCGCTTCAATTGTTTGCATATTATATGGCGGTACAGAAAGGCTGCGATGTTGATAAACCTAGGAATTTGGCTAAGAGTGTTACTGTTGAGTAGGGAGTATAAAATAAACTCGACTCCGGTGTCCATGTAAAATAAACTCTGCAGAACGATAATAAAGTCTGCAGAAAGTAAAATAAAGTTTGGTGAAGACCCGTGAAGTGTGTGCAGGAGAAATCCTGTGTACCTTCACGGTTTTTTTTATGCCCCCAGAGATAACCGTAGGTGTAATCAGCCCCATCATAAATTTCACTGTAGACATACCCTATCCGACGCTCCTAATGTCGGATTCCACCTATGTTGTGGTTAACCCTCCTCGTCCCATATAAATAAATAAAAAGAGACCCGTAGGGGGTAATCAAGTGTCGAAAGTATAAAAAGATTGATTAAAGGAAAGTAAGATTGAATGGAAGGAAAGCCCCGTGGGTGTAATCGGCATAGGTCGCATTACAGACGCGGGGTATTTTCGTGCATTGGGGGGAATAATCAAAAGCAGCGTAAACCCTGTAATAGCAGGGGATTAAAGCGAGGAGGTGGTGGGTGTAATCACACCATACAACTAATCCATAGCCTTGTTTACCCCCACGGCTTTGAGCAGACTTTATTTTTTTTATTTATACATATGGCTATAATGGTATTTTTTAGGACAATATAACCCTATTTTTTTCTGCAATCATTTTTATCTGGGAATTACAGTAAAAGCACTCGTGAGCCTCTGATATGTCTCGCTTTACCCCTTGTAACGATTTCTGCAATGTTTATTTCAAATTACCAGTAGGTGTAATCAGCCCCATCATAAATTCCACTGTAGACATACTCTATCCGACGCTTCTAATGTCGGATTCCACTTATGTTGTGGCTACCCCCCACACAAAAAAATATTTAAATAAATAAATAAAAAAGAGGCAGTGGGTGTAATAGACCCAGAGGGGGAAATAGACAGGGGTGTAAGCAAGGGATAGGAAGTTTGTTGGGGTTTATATGCTTTGGGTTGATTTACACCTGTGGGTGTATCATTACGCAAGAATCGGATGTGTAGGTTGCATAAGGGGGTAATTTTCACCAAACTTTATTATGATTCAACAGGAGGCGGCTTCGGCAGTGAATCTGACGGGTGTAGTATGGGTTGCGGTGTGGTAATTGTGGCGGAGCCTGCGGGGTGGTTACAGCAGGGGCTGGTATGTGTTGCGGAGGGGGAAACCGCAGCGGTTATCCCATCGGCTCAAACACTGATACAGTGTGGTTTGTGACGGCTTCAGATAGAGATAAATATGTATATAAATATATAGGGAAAAGGGTGGAATCAGCAGCGGTGTGTAACCATGACGGAGGTATTGCTGTGGTTATGGGCTGCAGGTTGATTACACCTGCGGAGGTATTATACACGCAAGAAATGGAGGTGAAGGCTGCATATGGGGGTAGTTTTGAGCAGACTTTATTTTCTTTTTTTATATCTATTTTTGTAATTATATGGATATTTAGTTGACATAACTTATAAATTCTTGAGCAAACATTATTTACTTCAAGAAAATGGGAAAAGTGCTTTGAGTCGGCTTGTACCAAGGGATTGAATCCCCTCAGGGTTTGAGCAGACTTTTTTTTGTTTTAACATCCGGAATAATAAAGTTCGTTCTATAAAAATAAAGTTGATTCCAAAATCCCGCAGTAGATGCAGGAGAAAACCTGCTTGGCTGCGGGATTAACTTTTTAATAGGTAAAAGGGTTAAGGTATAAGATAGAAAGTATTGATTTTAAAGGGATTAAGAGTATTATATATTGATGTCGGAAGTGAAAAAAGAATAGAAGAAACACATAAGAAGATGCAATCTTATACCTTTTTCCTTTCACCTTATCCCTATTTGGAACTGACTTCATTATATGGAAAGAATTAGGAAAATGAGCATAAGGCTAGAAGGCATAAGGGTTTGAGGGAAAGTCGTTGTCCTGTTGGGACTTTTTCTTGTACTTGCGGTTTTGTTTATACCAGAAGTGGGCTAGATGAGTCTGAAGATGCAAGATATAGATTCCGAAGGATAAAAAAGTTTGGACAAGTATGGGAGGAGAAACTCAAAGAATTATTAGACCGCAAGTTGAGTTTAAGAGAAACAGCAAGGTTATTAGGGGTAGACCCTATTACAGTTAAGAAGTATGCTAAGAAACTTGGATTAACGACTTACTGGGGAAAGCGGAGTGAGGCTGATGTTGTATATGATAATGAAAAAAGCAGTTATTCTTCAATGAACTTGGATGATAAGGATTACTACAGAAAAAGGTGGAATGAATTAAGAAAGTAATATCCAGAGATGGGAAAAACGCAATTACGGCAGGTTGATAAGGCTTTATTTTCCTGGCTTTATAGAAATGACAGGGAATGGCTAAACCTGAACTCACCTGATAAAAAAGTGGCTAATGTAGCAAACAACAGAGTTGATTGGAACCAAAGAGATAATGAG
>Ga0134092_1000678_pt1 | contig 33413 bp, 25 predicted proteins | sample 3_6taG_FD_94454 | JGI IMG/M metagenome (GOLD analysis project Ga0134092, IMG submission 94454) | Switchgrass degrading microbial communities from high solid loading bioreactors in New Hampshire, USA - 3_6_20_6_A3 metaG | ecosystem: Engineered > Bioreactor > Semi-continuous > Anaerobic >... | reverse complement strand
CTCCGGCTTCCTTCAGATTCCACCTCACGATGGACACCCTTGCCCTTGGCTAACGGTTGGTGCTATCAACCCCCGTAACGGACTTTCACCGTCAAGGTCGCGCGCGTGCCGCGCGCACTAAAAAAGAACGGACAGGATTTATTCCTGCCCGTTCTTTTTTATCCTCACGAATATACCTGTATGAAGTTGCTGGCATCTTCTCTGTCTGCTGTAATACAGCAATCAAGGTACTGTACGCATTTGCTTTTAGTTGTAATTTATGTATGCTATTGTGAATCCTATGGATAATACCGGCCAACTATGCTATAATAATGGACTGACAATTTTGACATGAGGTGCAATATGTTTGATAAACTTGAAGCTGCGGAAAACCGATATGAGGAAATCAGCATGAAGATTAGCGATCCGCAGGTCATAGCTGATCAGGATGAATACCGCAGGCTGATGAAAGAATACTCGGAGCTTGAAGAAATAGTAGCCAAATACCGTGAATACAAAAAGACCAAACAGGACCTTGCGGAGGCCAGAGAGCTTCTCGACGGCACTCTCGACAAGGATTTCCGAGAACTTGTCCAGAGTGAGTTTGAGGAAGCAAAAAGCAGACTGGAAACCATAGAAAATGAACTCAAGATCCTTCTTGTACCGAAGGATCCCAACGACAACCGAAACGTCATCGTTGAGATCAGAGGCGGAGCCGGCGGTGAAGAAGCTGCCCTGTTCGCATCGGACCTGTTCAGGATGTATACCCGCTACAGTGAAAGACACCGCTGGAAAACAGAGATCCTGGACTTAAACGAAACGGAAATAGGCGGCATCAAGGAAGTCATATTTTCAATAGAAGCCAAGGGTGCTTACAGCAGGCTCAAATATGAAAGCGGAGTGCATCGTGTCCAGCGGGTACCGGTTACCGAAGCAAGCGGAAGAATCCATACATCCACAGTTACAGTAGCTGTCCTTCCTGAAGTGGACGAAGTCGATGTCGACATCGACCCGAATGACCTTCAGATAGACACATACAGAGCGTCAGGCGCGGGCGGTCAGCATGTCAATAAGACAGACTCTGCCATAAGGATCACTCACCTGCCGACAGGCATAGTTGTAACCTGCCAGGATCAGCGATCCCAGCATAAAAACAAAGACAAAGCCATGAAAATACTGCGTTCCAAGCTGTATGAGATTGCTCAGCAGCAACAGACGACAGAAATCGCCATGGCCCGTAAGAGCCAGGTCGGTACCGGCGACAGAAGTGAGCGGATACGCACGTACAATTTCCCGCAGGGCAGGGTCTCTGATCACAGGATAGGTCTTACGCTTTATAAAATAGATGAGATCATGGACGGTGATCTTGATGAGATCATCGATGCGCTGATAACGGCAGACCAGTCGGAAAAACTGGGCAGCGCATCATACGATGAAGATTGATTTATACTTTAATTAATAATATAAATCCTCCCGGAATAAACATGTTAGTGTCATAAATGCTGTACCCAACCGGCAGACGAGCACAAAGTCCATATGCCGCGTATGCAGGCAGCAAAACACTGTACAGCCAGGGAGGTTTTTTTGATGGGACACTTGCTGCAAATAACCTTGCTCGGACTTGTTTCCGGACTCGCCGGAACAGGGCTCGGCGGACTTTCCGCCTTTCTTGTCTCCCGAACAAGCAACCGTATCCTGAGCACGATACTGGAATTCTCAGCCGGGCTCATGACTTCCGTGGTATGCTTTGAACTGCTGCCTGAAGCCTTCAAGCTCGGAGGTCCCGTTTATACCTTTGCCGGCATCATCTCCGGCCTCCTAGTAGTTGTCATTATTGAAAGCATGCTGAAAAAATCCCGCACACTGACCAGCGGACAAAACTCCGGACTTCTTAAGGCCGGTATCCTGATGGCTATTGCCATTGCCATGCACAATTTTCCGGAGGGCTTTGCGGTAGGCTCCGGATTTGAAGCATCTGCAAGTCTGGGGTTTACGATCACAGCAGCCATTATCATCCACGATATCCCGGAAGGGATAGCTATGGCTGTTCCAATGCGGGCCGGAGGCCTGTCCAGGCTAAAAGCCTTTGGCTATACACTTCTCTCAGGAGTTCCGATGGGACTGGGCGCCTTGCTCGGTGCAGCCCTTGGCATGATATCGAATAACCTGACCGCTGCCTGTCTGGGATTCGCCGCAGGAGCAATGCTTTATATAATCTACGGCGAACTGGTTCCCGAATCAAAAAGGCTGTATCTCGGAAGATTATCTTCATTTGCGAATGTATGTGGAATATTATGTGGTATAATAGTATCGATTTATAATTGAATCAAATTCATGCGCAAAGGAAGTAACACATTTTGGACACTCAAATAATTAAGGTAGACACAACTGTTCAGGATTGGGACAAGCAACTGGATCGTGCGGCGGAAGTTCTGAGATCAGGCGGCCTGGTGGCATTCCCCACCGAAACGGTTTATGGTCTCGGCGCCAACGCTTTGGATGAAAACGCGGTAAGGAACATATACAAGGCGAAGGGGCGGCCGTCAGACAATCCGCTCATCGTACATATAGCAAGCACAGACTCTTTAAAGGAACTGGTGAGAGAAATCCCTCCGGCGGCATTCCCTCTGATGGAAGCATTCTGGCCCGGCCCTCTCACCCTTATTATGCCCCGTTCCGGCAAAATACCCGATGTAATCACCGCAGGCCTTGATACTGTCGCCATCAGGATGCCGTCCCATCCGATAGCGGCAGCTCTGATAAAGAAAGCCAGTGTGCCAGTTGCGGCGCCAAGCGCCAACAGCTCCGGCAGGCCGAGCCCGACGCTTGCGAAGCATGTAATTGAAGATCTTTCGGGCAAGGTCGATGTCATAATTGACGGCGGAAGCTCTGAGATCGGAGTTGAGTCCACCGTACTCGACATAACCGTTACTCCCCCGCTGGTTTTAAGACCCGGTGGCGTAACACTTGAGCAGCTCAGGGAGGTTCTGGGCGATGTGGGCTGCGATCGTGCACCATCTGCCCCGAATACATCCTACACACCAAAATCACCGGGCATGAAATACAGGCATTATTCGCCAAAAGCTGCACTATTGCTTCTGGAGGGCAAAAATGAGCAAGTGGCTGCTGAAATAAGCAAAAGGGCTGCCCTCTATCATAAAGAAGGCACTGCAGTAGGCATACTTGTCACAGATGAGACAGCCTCACTGTATGACCCTTCCCTGCACACTTACTGCAATATACTGTCCCTCGGCAGCAGAAAAAACCCGGAGACCCTGGCCGCCAACCTGTTCAGACGCCTCAGGGAGTTCGATGAAAAGGCAGTTGACGTAATAATGGCTGAAACCACTGATGTAAGTGGAATCGGACAGGCAGTTATGAACCGGTTGCTGAAGGCAGCCGGCGGAAATATCATCAGACTATGAGGAGATATAATGAAGCAGATACTGTTCGTATGTACCGGTAATACATGCAGAAGCCCGATGGCGCAAGCCCTTTTCAACAGGCTTGCTGCAGCCGGGCCGTCCACAAATGAGTATCAGGCTGTTTCCGCAGGATTGTACGCTTACAGCGGAGAACCTGCCTCGACAAATGCAGTCAAAGCCATTAAGGATTACCCCGGAGCCGACCTTTCAGGCCACAGAGCAAGGAGCATCAGCCGCAGTGATATCGACAGTGCGTATCTGGTACTGACCATGTCCCGCAGCCATAAGCAGCACATCCTTTCACTGTTTCCTGATGCGTATCAAAAGGTTTACACATTGAAAGAATATGTCTATGGGTCGTCAGACGATATCAATGACCCATACGGCGGCAATGAAGCGGTGTACAGGCAGTGTGCGGCTGAAATCGCACAGGCGGTCGAAAAACTTGCAGAAAAACTTGAAATAATATGACACAACTTTTGACTTTACTATATCATTAATATAAAATTGTATCGGAGGTTAGAACTATGTTGGCAATAGCTAGTGATCATGCGGGATACGATCTGAAAAGTGAGATAATCAAGCATTTGCAGGAAATAAATGTGCCTTTTGAAGACTTTGGTACATGCGACTGCACTACTTCCGTCGACTATAATGATTTTGGTCTCAAGGTGGCGGAAGCAGTTGCATCGGGGACACACGACCGCGGCATTATAGTATGCGGCACCGGTATCGGTATATCGATCACAGCCAATAAAGTCCCCGGCATAAGGGCTGCTCTTTGCACCGACACCTACATGGCAAGGATGAGCCGTGAGCACAACGACGCAAACGTGCTTGCACTTGGCGCAAGAGTATTGGGAACCGGTCTGGCGATCGACATAGTTGACACATGGCTGAACACCTCATTTTTAGGCGGGCGTCATCAGCGCAGAGTGGACAAGTTCGCCGACGTTGAAAGAAAATATTCAATAAAAAATACATAATTGGAGGTACTATTAATGGAAAAAGTATTTGTATTCGATCATCCGCTGATCCAGCATAAAATCTCATTATTAAGGGATAAAAACACCAGCACCAAGGAATTCAGGGAACTTGTCGCAGAGATAGCGATGCTGATGGGTTACGAAGTAACAAGAAACATGCCGTTGAAGGAAGTTGAGATAGAGACTCCTGTAGCCGTTGCAAAAACCAAGGTCATCTCAGGCAAAAAACTTGGGATCGTTCCTATACTCAGAGCCGGCCTCGGTATGGTCGACGGTATGCTGAGCCTGCTGCCGATGGCAAAGGTTGGTCACATCGGTCTGTACCGTGATCCTGAAACACTGGAGCCTGTTGAGTATTACTGCAAGCTTCCGGTCGACGCCTCCGAACGTGAGATAGTCGTTCTGGATCCCATGCTTGCTACAGGCGGTTCAGCTTCGGCTGCCATCAAGTTCATAAAGGACAGAGGCGTCACCAACATAAAACTGATGTGCCTGATCGCTGCAAAAGCAGGCATAGAAAGGATCAATAAGGACCATCCCGATGTTGAGATCTACTGTGCCGCAGTCGATGAAAAGCTGAATGATCACGGATACATCGTTCCCGGCTTGGGAGATGCCGGCGACAGGCTTTTCGGAACCAAATAAATTCCGGAAACAGCTTTTCGGAACCAGGTAATTAATACTGATATAATTTGAATACCTGCTCTGGTATCATATTGATGATAATCATGTATAGGGGGCAATGCAATGAGACCGTCATGGGATGAATATTTCATGGAAATTGTCGAGCTGATTAAAACAAGATCGACATGTCTCAGACGTCAGGTAGGAGCACTGATCGTTAAGGACAAGCGAATACTTGCCACAGGCTACAACGGGGCACCGACCGGCTGCAAACATTGCTCCGAAGTCGGCTGTCTGAGGGAACAAATGAATATACCGTCGGGACAGCGCCATGAACTGTGCAGGGCCATACATGCCGAACAAAATGCACTCGTACAGGCTGCCTATTCGGGCATCAGCGTAAAGGACGGAACCCTTTACGTAACCCACCAGCCATGCGTATTATGCGCAAAGATGGCAATCAACGCAGGTATAAAGAAAATCGTTTTCAAAGGAGACTATCCTGACGAACTGGCAATGGAACTGCTTAAAGAAGCCGGTGTACGGGTGGTCAAAATATAGGCAGGTGTTTCTGATTTGTCATACATTTATGAGTATATAATAACGTTTGCACTGGCATTCATCGTGGCGTTTTCGTCAACTCCCATAGTCCGAAGACTCGCATTTAAGGTCGGAGGAGTCGACGTTCCCAAGGATGACCGAAGGATGCACAAAAAGCCCATTGCACTGATGGGCGGCCTTGCAATTATCACTGGCTTCATCGTATCACTGATATTTGACCTGGTAACGACCTCGAACATAATAACACCTGGCAGAGAGATAGTCGGTCTGATGGTGGGTATTGCGGTCATAGCATTCATGGGAGTGCTTGATGACACCAGGACACTCAAGGCATGGACCAAACTTGCCTTCCAGCTGACAGCGGCGATATGTGTCGTGGCAATTTCAGGGACAAGGATCTCTGTAGTGACCAACCCGTTTGGTTCAGACCCGTACATCGAGCTCAGTCCCTTTATATCCATACCGCTTACAATCCTCTGGATCGTGGGCATTACAAACGCGATAAATCTGATCGATGGTCTCGACGGTCTTGCTGCAGGCGTATCGTCCATATCATCTCTCTCCCTGTTCTTCGTTTCAATACTGAGAGTTGATCTGGAACCGTCGGTAGCGATATACACGGCTCTGATCACAGCGGCACTGGCCGGTTCTACCCTTGGATTCCTGCCCTTCAATTTCAATCCGGCAAAGATATTCATGGGTGAAACAGGCGCAGCTTTTCTGGGCTTCACCCTGGGAGTCATATCGATTCAGGGTGCCATGAAATCATATACAGCCATATCGATAGCTATTCCGCTGCTTGTATTGGGGCTGCCGCTTTTTGATACGGCGTTTGCGATAATCAGGCGAGTCCTGTCAAGGAAATCCATAATGCAGGCCGACAGGGGACATCTGCATCACAGGCTTATCGATATGGGACTCAGCCAGAGGCAGTCCGTACTGATCATGTACATCGCCAGCGCATCATTGGGTCTGTGTGCGATAGTTCTTGCAGACAGAGGAGCCCTCAGCGCCATAATACTGCTGATGGCAGTGTCGGTATTCGTTGTAGGCGGCACTAAATACATGAACGACCGCGGACTTAATGACAAACCGGATGAAACGCAGTCAAAGACGACGTTACCGGATAATAAAGCAAAAGAATCATCGGATGGAGCGGCAAAATGAAAAGGATTAAAGTAATGCCGGTATTCGGCACAAGGCCTGACGCGGTAAAGATGGCGCCGCTGGTCAGGGAGCTTGAGAAATATCCTCAGATCGAACCTGTGGTATGTGTGACAGCACAGCACAGACAGATGCTGGATCAGGTCCTTGACATATTCTCCATAAAACCGGATTATGACCTTAACGTAATGCTGGACCGTCAAAGTCTCGAGCAGATCACTGCACGAACACTGGACGGCCTTTCTGGAGTACTTGAAAAAGAAAAACCGGATATCGTGCTCGTCCACGGAGATACATCGACATGCTTTGTTGCTTCACTGGCTGCATTTTATAAAAAAATACCTGTAGGCCATGTAGAAGCTGGTTTGCGGACCTTTGACAAATACTCACCGTTCCCCGAGGAAATGAACAGAAAGCTCACAGGGGCATTGGCAGATCTGCATTTTGCTCCTACGTCTTCAAACAGAAAAAACCTCCTGAATGAAGGCATCCGATCCGACAAGATATATGTTACGGGGAATACTGTCATAGACGCACTGCAGACCACTGTTAAAAAGGATTATATGTTCCAGAGCGGGCAAATGCATGATATCGACATGGCAGGCAAGCGCATAATAGCGGTCACTGCCCACAGGCGCGAGAATCTTGGCGGCCCTCTGGAGCAGATATGCCTTGCACTTAATGGCATAGCCGACAAATACGACGATGTGTGCATAATTTACGCTGTACATCTGAATCCCGCAGTACGGGAAACAGCATTCAGGATACTCGGTTCAAATCCCCGCGTGCACCTGATCGATCCTCTTGATGTACAGGACATGCACAATCTCATGGCCAGATCCTATATCGTAATGACAGACTCGGGCGGGCTTCAGGAAGAAGCTCCTGCATTGGGCAAGCCGGTGCTGGTCCTGAGAAAGGAAACCGAACGGCCTGAGGCAGTGGAAGCTGGCACAGTCAGGCTGGCAGGCATAGAGCGGGATACGATCTTCACCCTCGCATCACAATTGCTGGACGACAGAACTGAATATGAAAAAATGGCAAAAGCCGTCAATCCATACGGAGACGGTAAAGCCTCAGAACGTATAGTCAAAGCATTGTTATATGAATTTGGGATATCAAATGAAAAGCCGTCTGAATTTTAGCCGGCTTTATTGATTTATCAAATATTATTTTTCTATAAAATGCAGCTGCTTTATAACTCTAACACAGTCATGTTTATATGGTCCTCTCCACAAACACAGCTATTTCAACTGACAAGGCTGTTATGTGCAATCTCTCACATGTCTCTCACTCGTCAGGTTACCTCTCCTGTATACAGCTTTTTTCAGTCACCCTCATCATTTCTGCTCTTCTGCGTTACCGTTGTCAGCATTGTCCGGTGAGGATCCAGCCTTCACATGCTCATGGTTGTAAAGATGATCCATACAATACTCATAATCACCCTCGCAATCCACACAGTACCTGAAGTCCATGTGTCTGTCCTCCACATCCGTCTTGCCGCATATCGTGCACCGATGCATGACATGTATCTTGGGTATCTTCTCCTTGAACTCCTTCTGACTTTGGTGCGCTCTCTTTTTGAATCTCAGCCTGTAGTAGATATCCTTCCAGAAAAACAGTATGAAATTCAGAGCCGACCCAAGGACGGTAATAAGTCCATATAGCGGTGAGAGGCTGAATATAAGCAGAAGCCCGCCGGCATACAGTACCGCCATATATTTTATCTTGACAGGCAGGAAGAAAAACAGCATCAGCTCATAATTGGGGTACAGATACGCAAAGGCAAATATCAGCGAAAGGTTCAGATATGTTGCTGTCCCTGCGCCTCCAAGGAAAGCCCCTGCTATGGTTCCGATCACACCTATCAGATAATACAGGTTGAACCTGAAGGATCCCCATTCGTGTTCCAGTGTTGAGCCGATCATATAGTAAAAATATAAGGTGAACAATATCCACAATGGCTTTGAATTCATGGGAATGAACAGGAACGTTATGAGTCTCCAGACCTCCCCTTTCATCACAAGTGAAGGGGCAAGTATCAGTTTGCTGATAAACTGACCTTCGGTATCCAAATAAGACAAGACATACACTATCCCATTCAAAGTGGTGATATAAAGCATCAGGTTCTTAATGCAATACCTGCCCAGCTTTTTCTCCAGTCTGTCAAGCCACACCTGTACCATCCTTTCTGTAATGCCGGTTCCTGCATCATTGCCTGGGTTTGCTGCAGGAAGACATACTGTCATAACACTATATATTATACTCCTGTCCGAGCGGATCATAAAGGTTCAGTTCCCAAAGACTTACATCGCCTCTTTCTATGGCATTCTGTCTCAGCGTGAGGTATAATTCAGCATTTGTCGCATGTTCATAGGGTTTGACAAACAAAGTACCTACACCGAAGCAAAGCAAGCCCAAAAAGTACCATCCCAAAAAAGACAGGTCCAGTATAAACATATCAAATTTATGACCATATGTCATCTTATTACTCAGCTCTATTGCCCGGCTCGCTCCAATATTGGGATTATCGGCAAGAATATAGGGGACCATCCGGTATGAATAACTCTTGACGATCCCCGGGATTATGAACAGCAGTGTCCACAGAAACAGGTAAAGGCTCTTTAATGCCATTGCCCCAACGATGCTTATATAATTATTTTCGTCGAAGGCAAATCTGAAGCATCTCCTGTTGTCGAAATACTGCGCCGATTGGACGTAATACCTCCTGCCGCCCACCTCCAGCGGGTTGAACAGGAATAAAGCAACTATTATAGATATCGCAAATACTGTTACAGAAATGCCTAGAACAGATATAACGAAAGCCGGATTAATATTGTTGAAATAATTATATGCACTCTCGCCGTCCTTTCTGAAGGTGACTGCAGAACCCTCCGAAATTAACACAATAACAAGGCTCACCAAAAATGACTTCCAATATCTACCTCTCAGGACATCCTTTGCTCTATCCTTCAGTTCAGCTCTCGTCCACATTATGATCCCCCGCTTTATTCAAAAAATAGTTTCTCTATTAGATTATACAAAATTATACCCCGGGAAAGCACAAAATGTCTGTGGACGCTGAACATCGAAGTCAAATGTCACCTTTTGGGCTGGATGTATGTCAAATCGTATATATTCCCTGTAATCTCGATATCATCGATGACATATTCAGCAGTACTGTCCCCTTTATATGCAGTGACCGTCATCCGGTACTGCGGCCTCAGCCTGTTATTGTCCCAGTCCTTGCTTGAAGGCGCCAGCGGCAGATAATATTCCCATTGCGCATGGTTATCGGAAACCTGGATAGTCGAGTCATTGGGAAATTTGACACTGTAGCCCAAAAAGTCTCTGTAATTATACGTATGCCCATTGGGATCTGTATAAACCATTGATTCCAGTTCAGGACTGAACCTTATAACAACTTTATCCGGATCGCCTTTTGTCGTTATATCAATCTTTATGCATTCCAGAGATAAAAACCTGTGCGGCTCTACCGACATTCTTTTGCCGAATATGTCCGTCTGTCCTCTCCAATGGTTCCAGTATCCGCTTATTTTTACATCCGTTATCGAAATATTTGTCAGTTCGAACTGAACTTCTTTCATCTGGATCTTGCCATTTTTAGCGATCGCTTTGAATCTGGCAGTGTACTCACCGTCAGGTATGCCGCTCGGTACAGACAGCACACTTTGCCATTCCTTTGTTTGATCTGATGGATTTACACTGCCGGTCAGACTATATGTTCTTGCATGTGATGTACCATGGAACAATGTAACTTCAACAGCATCAACATATTTAGTAGTTACTGCAGATATCACTGCAGACGAACCGCCTGATACACTCTCGGGCATGCCGGGAACCAGGCCAATGGGAGTCGCAACACTGACCGGAAAGCTTTTTGCTGTGCTTCTGCCGTCATCCCCCACGGCTGCAATCCTGAATTCATACGTTCCGTCCGGTAATGTATCCGGGATAGGATATATCACATTGTTCCATAAAATATCATTGTTCGATTTGGTTCCCGTATTGCTGCCGCAAGCAACGGTCTTCAAAGGTGATTTCCTTACAGCACCATCGTACAATGCCATTTCCAGTCTCACATCACCAGGGTAGCGTGTCCATAGATCATATGCTTCAAGCTTTTCCGTGATTGGCACACTGTCAAGACTGAATCTGTTATCCTGAGTCCGGAGTGCGGCATTAAACTGTATTGGCGGAGCCTCCTCGAGTCTGAAGTTAAGTATCATCGGATCCGACCAGGTGTTTTCAGGATCTTTCACATAATAATACAGCTCATATTCTCCAGGCTGAAGCCTGTCCGGTATCGTGTAGTTCCATTCTCCTCCCGCCTGTCTGTACATTATCTTTCTTTCCACTATTCCTTTATCTGCCCTGCTGTATTGGTGATCGGGATCAAATGAGTTATCTACCCAGACCGTCCGGTACAGACCCTCCTCCTGATCATAATCCCAGTCTAAAACAGCGCGGGCAATCGGTTTTCTGTGGGCATATATTTCTACATAAGGTGTTCCGGAATATCGGTCAAAGCTGTCGAAGGCCGGATCATCCGAAGGATCATCCTTCACTCTCCTGTATATGGTGTACCTGCCCGGGTGATCAAGTCGCGTAACGAGAGTATCTACCCATCCGTCCTGCTCAGAGAAGTCTGCTACAGCAAAGGGTGCAAGTCCGCTTCCGTTATCGAAGTAATCAGGATCGTGAACATACAGGAACTTTTTCTCTGTTATATCATCGTTTTCTTCGTCAAAGTCGGCAAAGCTCAGGCTTAAATCATCTATCCCGGCAAGTAAAGTGTGTCGTTCCACATCGCCGGCATCTGCTAATAAATCTAGTGCAGCCTTCATCAGCTCCTCAATGGGTCTGTCATTTTCTATAAAATGCTCATGCCCGACCTGAAGCCTGATATCATCCTGACCAATGAGAATTATTGCCGCACCGCTTTTATTCAGCACAAAACTAAGGTCATTCATATCACGCAGCTTGTTATTGGTCACATAGATTATATATTTTTTCGAAGTAGGTCTAAACGGATCAGTGAATGGCTGCTTCACATCTTTACTGATTATACCCGAGTAAAAGCCGGTATAGTCGTCATGCCAGACCAAGTTGGGCACCCATATCTGTACCTCGCGTGATACTTCTCCACTATAATAGCCGGTGTACGTTCTTTCCCAAGTATATTTCTCACCTATTTGGCCACGGTGTGTCGGTTTTCCGTTATCAGTATCAGTTGTGAAGTAAACTTTCTTTAGTGTGCCGCTGTAACCGTCTTCATTATACTCCATTTCAGGCTGATCCGTACCGTCAGACGATACCAGCCTCCATCCTCCGGCTGTATAGATGTAATGCGATTTACTCCAGCCGGAAAGGGTTCCTGTCACTGTTTTGGTTTCTGTTTTTGTCACAAACTCACCCTCATCAGTCTGATATCGGTTATTTGCAACATTTATCCTGCTAAGTACGCCATAATATCCATTGCTTGTGTACTCTATTGTCTGCGGCGGATAGCTGCTTCCCGTCCGGAATGCAGTACTTGCCTCCTGTTCGTATCTGTATGTGCGCAGATCCCAGATTTCCACATTCGACTGAATGTTGGCACTCCGCAGATAGTTGTTGAATTCAAGCCTGTTGTCTTTTATATATCTTGCTTTTTCGCCCTCAAGCCCGGAATCCAGCATGATAAATGTGTCGACCTGTTGTCTGTTCACAGGGACATTGATATATAAAGATGTCATGGGCTGAATATTGTCTACCAGTATCTCACGCTCTACAGTCCTGCTGACACGGTCCTCCTCCGTAATAAATTCCGGTATCGTTTCTTCACCAAAGCTCTCCACGACAGTGTTTACAAACTTGTACCTGCCGAGTCCGACCGGATGAAATTCAGGAAAGCCTCTGCTTCCATCATATGTTTCAAGCAACTTGTCATAGGTACCGTCATTGTCACTGTCGTACCACAGCTCGATGGTATTTTTCGCGATTTGATCATTGTCAGTACTATAGGCATTGTAGTTCCAGGCCGTAACTGTTTCGAGCCTTGATATCACAGAGTTGTCCAGATCAATTTCCAGTGCAGGTACATAATCGGGGAATATCTCAAACCTGACCACATAAGGATCTGAGACTCTACCGAGAGAATTCGTTACTGTCAGTTCAACCTCATAGGAACCCGGCGCTTTGAACAGGAGGTCTTTTTGTGTACTGCTGATGTCTTTCTTCCTGATAGATGACGGGTCCCCGCTGACCGCCCGGATCCTCCACGAATAGGAACGTATGGGATAAATGCTGTTGACTATATCGCAACCTGCTATATTTGATATGTCAGTGACCGTGAGCTTCCTGTTCTGTTTGAATGTACCGGAAAATCTGAACTGTGCCGTCGGCTTTGTATCATATATATACGTCCAGGCCGTATGTAATGCGGTTTTGCCCTCATTGTCGGTATAAAATACATCGATTCTTTTCAGCCCGTCCTGCCCCTCACCAAAAATGAACTCACCACTGAAAAATTCATCGTCATCCACCTCAGTACCATTTACTAATACCTTTCTGTCCATAATCCCGGCCATGTCGGTATCGTCACGGGCTTCAAACTTTACAATGTCGAATCCAATCTCCGGTATACTGCATTTGGGCTCCATCAAAAAGGGCGGTTCATTTTCAATAATATATTGCTCGACAGAGAATTCAGCACTGCCAACATTACTGCCCTCGTCATATTTATCATCGAAATATATGCAGCGGGCTGTTGCCCTGAAATTCATTTTTTGTCCTTCTAAAGCCTTTATCTGCCCCTTTGTCATCGGGACAACAAATACACTTTTGGCAACGTTGTCACTCATATGTATATTCTCTTCACTGGCAGCTTCACCATTAAGTGTTATTTCCCACCGTTGCCTGTCCTGTCTGGTATAATACACGGCTCTGGCCAGAGGATCCTCTATATATTCTTCATCCTTCAGCCTTGCTGTTACTTCTACCTTTACATCAATCGTTTGCTTTTCAAAGTTTTCAGGATTGTCATCACCATAATCAATGAAACTGAGCTCATCTTCATTTATAACATTTACAGACACTTCCACAGGGGTATGTTCCTTTTGGTATTTCTGGATCGTGAACGCCATATAGAACAGCTTCCCCGTTTTGTCAAACCTGAACATTCTCCCTTCGCCGTTGAATTTGGCAGATGGTGCGGACTGGACATTCAAAAAGTTATGGAAATCCCAGGTCCCGTCAGGCTTTTGTTCCGGCGCCGGATGATTGAGCCCTTTATCTCTTACACCATTCCTGATTTTGAATTCGGTCATCCCGTTATTGATCCATTCACGAGTTTTTTTGTCAACTTCAGTAACATACTCAATTGCAGATAAATTGTATATACTTGCTTTCATTGCTGGCTCGCCTTTAAATCTAGAGTTCACATACTCACTATTCCAATACTGATAGATCCAAGCTATATCTTCCAGTGCTGTTGTTCGCTTAACATCAGGTGGAAAATTCGTATTTGCATATAGATTACCTTCCATTGTAAACCCGTCATATCTGTACTCACCTCGCCTATGTCCTGCTTTTTTGTAGAAACCTACTCCACTTTCATTCATTGTATCCTCTTTATAGTTGACTCTATAAGTTTCATTAGAATTTGCTTCTTCTGGAGTACCATAGACAACGATACCCTTTCCGTACCATATGCGGTAATTGAACGGTCTACCATGTGCAACAGGTACAACGCCATAGGGTAGTCCTGATAGTTTATCAAATAGCTCCGGATTGTCATAATATGTCTCCCACTTACAGCTGGTTTCATAATACCTTGTATCATCTTCTGCTGTGGTAATATTTGGCATCAGCAAAGAAAAAATGAGTACACTAATGAAAAATTTCTTTTTCATGATAGATAACCTCACAATATACGATAAACGTTATTTTTTAATGTGGATCTGGAGTTTAAAGCCGTTATCTCCGCCTACTCTATAAAAAAACATAAAGCGACCATTATAAGTGAGCTCATCTATACGGTGTTCCTGGTCATTGTTGATGGCGTAGTCGAGATATCTGTCAAACTCAAATATTGCTTTGTCGGCTTCATCCTCAAACCATAATTTGAACATATCATATATGACATCTCTGTGGAGTCTTTTAACAGCTTCTGCATCAAAAAGTGTAATATGGTAAGGATGCTCGCTATAATACGCGTCATTAATAGTATCTAGATGTACAGACATTTGTTTGTTCAAAACGCTGTTTTGCAAGAAACTCTCCTCGTCATTATAAAAAGAATAGTATATAACATGTCCAGAATCACTGTAGCCCGACACAACAAATCCTTTTGACTTCTCTGCTACATTCCTGAATGCATTGGCCGAATCGATTATCTCTTTTTCAGGTGGAGGCCAAGCTGTCACAACCGTTCCGTCATAATTTACACAAGTATAAACCTCATCCTCAGCAGGGGTAAATGGCACACGTGAAGCATCATCCAGATACCTGATCATGATCGTGGCCGCTTCAGCCCGCGTCAGAGTATCAGCAGGTCTGAACCGTCCGTCTGACCCGCGGATAAGCCCGATCTCATATGACTGCAGAACGAATTGCTTGTTCTCATCTTTGATTTTTGAGTAATCCTTTATCTTGGACCGGACAAGGTTATCAGGGTTATTGTAAGGATCATTGTAAGGGAATGCTTCCTTAAGAAGTGTCGCTTTCACTATGATCCTGGCAGCTTCCTCCCGTGTGATGGGTCTTTTGTAATCTGAAAATTCATTTTTCGTTATGAGTTTTTGCTCAAGTGCTGTATCTATATAATTCTGAGCCCAGTATTTCGTATTTTCTCCGGGTGCAAATCCCATCGATCGGACTGTCATTTTGATAAACTGGTCCACCTGTACCGGATCATCGGGGCGGAACATACCATTGTAGCCACTGATTATTTCGATGCAGGACAGCATACCTACCTCTCTTCGGCTCCAATGTGCTCCCATATCTCCATACGCAGCCAGTGCTCGCTCTATATCCTCCTGCTCCAGCGCAGCAAGCCTCTCCTGCAAGGGTTTGATCCTCATAGCTGCCTCATTGATGTCAGCTTCTGACATTTCCCCGGCAATTACACATAAAGGCATTGCATACGAAAGAACCGAAAAGAGCACTACTGCCAATGCAAAACCCAAAATCTTTCTGCCCACTGATTTACCAAAGCATGAACCTTTAAAAGCAGACATATGCGATTCTCCTTTTCATACAGCAAGGCACATCTTATGCCCTTGCCAGGCTGCTGATAAAAATATATTCACTGTTTGCAAACAGTAAATTGTCGTTATCCTTAAGCTCGATCTCTTTGTTGCTCTCGATCCTTTGATTATTGACATAAGTACCATTAATGGAGTTCAGATCTTTTACATAGCATGAACCGTTTCTTATAATCAGCTCCGCATGCAGTTTGCCCACCGCTTTGTTTTCCAGTACATGATCCACATGGCCGGCAAGTCTGCCAATGATAAACTCATCCTTATCAATAATAATGTCCTGTCCGCCATTGGCATTGTTTTTGCATTTCAGCATGTATGTCCTCTGTGGAGTTTCAGTCAGCAGTTCTGTCTTTTGAACTGACACTGCATCATTAATAAGTATGGCAGTATCTGCTTTGGACTGTACCTGGTAAAAGTCATTTGTAACGGTATATCCCTTCCCCGTATTACCAGTATCTGACCCTTTGTCTGTGCATATACCAGATATATCGCATATAATACTGTCTCCATCTGCAGCCATTTTGTCTGAGCTTCGCAAATCCCCTTTATGGCCTTTTTTACATCTAATTTCCGAAGCATGTGGTAGCCGGTCCATATTTGGCGTACTGCCGATCACAGTATCCCGAACTGCTCCAGCCCCGGCAGTGTCTGCTTGTTTACTGCTGCTGATGCTGAACAGCTTCATTGTATAAAGCTTCTTAAAAATCAGCACTTCCACGGACAGGACTATCAGTATGACTGCAGCATAAGTCACAGCCGGGTCGTCTCCCGTATTTTCCAGTAACCCACGGCACAAATAGATAACAGTTCCTATTAGAATCTGCAGCAGTACTGCAAATATTACAAACGGCGCCGGTTTCTTACGGAATATATTCTCTTTATTATTGCATTTTTCCTCTTTTTTATCATAATTTACGTTTTCTTCTATTGTTTTATTGCAAATTTCCTGATCATGCTTCGATAAATCCAGCTGCGTTTTATTGCTGTCCTGACCGTAAAGCAGTTCATTAATAAGCTTTATGAATCCATTAATGCTGAACCTTTCGCTCCTTATCTCCGACAATATCCTCTGAACAAGATTTCCGCTGCCAAATCCCTCTTCATTGATGTGCTGCATCAGCAGGTCAGAAACAAAAGCCTGCAATGTGCCGGCAGCTTCACCACTGATTCTTGCAGGAATATAAACCAGCATGATATCAAGCGTCCCGGGATCGATATACACATACTCAGCATTGAAAACAAAATTGGAGGATGCCAGCAGGTAACCGGCAGAATCATTTATGCAGACAGACACGTTCAAAAGTACTCTGAGAAAATCCTCTCTGCTGAACTTATGCCTTTTAAGATACAGGGACAGCGGAATCTTCGAGGTTATATTGTAGAAAAAATGACAGATGCCCTCTTTTTTGGCCACTTCCACAGGAACAATATACCCGATGTCATTGTTCTCGAGCATTCTGACCTGATATTCAATAATTTCGTCATCACATCTTATCACCAGAAAGCTGGCCGATGCATCGCTTTCATACATAAATTTCAGTTCATTTTTCGATTCTCCGATTACCCCGGCATACTTCACACTCTCCACAACCAATAATTTCGTCTTATTCAGCTGATTTACCTGTTATCATCAGCTGGGACATTACCCTCCTACCTGATTATTCTGCCTGATACTGTTAGTGTTGAGGTCATTGGTAATGTTTTGGTCTGCAAAGATGCTTTCCATAATACTGGTGACGAATTTAATTATCGCATCTCTGAAAATCAGTGCTATACCGACAAGGACAGCTATGATGATGACTATCTCCACCGTTCCAAGACCGTCTTCTTCACTCAGAAAACTCTTTATCAGTTTGTTCATCAAATCACCCCCCTTATATATTTCTCAGTGCCAGAACAGCAGGCATCCCCACAATAAGCAGTATGGCAATGAACATCAGCATCAATGGCGCCAATAGTTTAGTCGAAGCTTCCTCACCATATTTCCTGGCAACAGCCTTACGCATTTCCCAACACTCAATTGACATCAGGCGCAAAACAGGCACCAGTTCAGAATTCCCTTTTCTGATGTTTTGCAGGATGACTGAAACAAACCGTGTAACAGAAGAAACATGGCACCTTTTTGCAAACTCCTCAAATGCCTTGTGTTCCGGCACTCCGGATCTTACATGCTGTACTGTAGTCCGCAGTTCCCTATAAAGAGGAGTTTGATGCTCTGTCTGCATCACTGCCTTTTCCCAGGCCCTGGTGACCGTCATACCAGCATTGACAAGCAGAGTCAGCTTGTTTATAAAGTCAGGAAAATCAAGTTGTATAGACTGCCTTCTTTTTTTAACCTTCTCATGCAAACTACGGTCACAGAAAACAAAAACAGATACCATAGTAGATATGAAGAAAAAAATATATCCTCCGTCGATTCTGGTGAAGGCCCCAACAAAAACATCAAACAGAAAAACCAGCAGCATCAGTGCAATTTTATTCCCCCAATGGACACGAAGCATCACCGCAGCATTATCATATCCATAGAGTTCAGCTGTTGCCATCAGCAGCTTTCTGTCATAGCTGGTATTCCAATTATGTCTGAACATGTCCAGAATCATCAATCCTGCCTGAATAATGTCCTTCAGCGGATATTCTTTTTTATCAAGCATGCTGACGATATCATCATACTTACCCGCTGAGGCAAAATAAAGCGCCATTACTGCAATGACCGATATAACCAAAACCAAGATCATAGCATACCTCACAGCACTATTTGAGTTTACTGGCATCGATACAGACTAAAGCTTTATGTCGTTAATCTTTGCAGAAATGAACCATGCTGCAGCAATGAGTACGATCGACACTGTCATCGTCAGTCTCCCGGCTGCTGTGGTAAAAAGAGGACTCATATATTCCGGAGCACTGAAAGAAAGAAGCAATATCATTAAAACCGGTACTGCATTGAGCACTTTTTGCTCAAATCTGCGTTCAGCCAGCATCATGTCTATCTCCTGACCAACTTCGATCCTGTCGCTGATGATCGCTGATGTGCTCTTGATGATTTCCGTTACACTTCCTCCTGATCGTTTGCTGATTGTCAGCACATTGACAAAATTATTAACATCCTCCAGATCCGCACGTGCAGCGAAATCAGCCAATGCGCTCTCCAACGTTTCATTCGTATCGAGCCTGCTTATAATTCTTCTTATTTCAACAAGTATGTATGTTGAAGGATCAGGGTAAAGTACAGTTAGATCCTTCAGTGCCTCTTTAAATGCGGACTCGATGGTTCTGCCTGCCGATACCGAGGATGCCAGGGAGTACAGCATATCTTTAAATTGGATATTGAGCTCCTTTTTCTGTCGCCTAATTAATTCTTTTGTCTTGATCCTGGGATACATAAGAGCCAGTGGCATTAATAATACCGCCAGAACCACATTCCTGTAAAAAATGAAGCCCACTGCAAAAATAACCGCCCCCGCAGCCAAGCAATAGAGCAATTTTTCTTTAATACTCATAACGTAAGTATTATAATCCTGCATTACATTGCACCACACAATCTGCAGCTCACGCCTGCCATCTTCATTTTCAGCTGATTGTGCAACGGGTTGCCGGTTCGCTTGAGGCTCCCGTTTACCTTCATGCAGATATTTGATTGTCCGCCGCTGTAACCGGTCTGCGCTGTGTCATCTGTGTCTTCTTCAAATACATACAGCGGATTCAGCTGTATCTGTCCGTTTACACAGCCGGTTATTTCACTGATTTCAAGCACTCTTCTGCTTTTATCCCTGAGTCTGGCAAGGTGTATTATTATGTCAATAGCTGACGCTATCTGTTGCCGTACTGCTTCGAGAGGAATAGGCGCAGCTGATATAACCATGGTTTCCAGTCTCTTGAGCATATCGGCAGCTGAATTGGCATGCCCGGTCGAGAGCGAACCGTCATGTCCCGTGTTCATTGCCTGAAGCATATCCAGTGCCTCTTCACCCCGCACTTCCCCTACGATTATCCTTTCGGGCCTCATACGCAATGATGTTTTGATCAGTTCCCGCATGGATATTCTTCCTTTTCCTTCATTATTTGCATTTCTTGTCTCAAGCCGGACTATATTGTCGACACCGTTGATCTGCAGCTCTGCAGAATCCTCAATTGTTATTATTCGTTCATCGGACGGTATCCTGGCTGAAAGCGCGTTTAGAAGTGTAGTCTTACCGCTGCTCGTGCCGCCGCATATGAAAATGTTGTACTTTGCTCTGACAAGACAGCTGAGCACCTCTGCTGCCTCGGCACTTAATGAACCGGCCTCCGTAAGCTGCTCCAATGTCATAGGCTTGTCCGGAAACTTTCTTATCGTCATAATGGGTCCGTTAAGAGCAACTGGCTTGAGCACCACATTTACTCTTGAGCCATCAGGCAGCGTAAAGTCGACTATCGGCGATGCCTCATTAACAGTTCTGTTTGTTCGGGAAACTATATTATATATGACATCCTCCAGCTTTGCCAGACTGTCGAATCCTGTCTCTACCCTGAAAATTCTCCCTTCCCGCTCTATGAATATTTTGTCGGGACCGTTTATCATTATTTCTGTGACACTTTTATCATCGATGAACGGCTGCAGGATATCCAGCCGCCTCATGGAATTATATACCATGCCGGCCAGCTCACGCTTTTGTGTAATATCCAGATAGACTTTGGCAGATCTGCGAAATACAGCATCCGTAACCATATCCATCAGTTCATCGTCATTGACATCTCTGTTCCTGTCCATCTGCTGTACAATCTCCGCCCTGATTTCCTCTGCCAGTGTTTTCTTATCCATTGGTGTCATCCGGCAGCATGTAAACGCAGAATTTATCTCTTCAGGCAACCGATTCACCTCCATCCTTTGCCGGAGCATCAGATGTCTTTTCGGTAAAAACGCTGTCTATAATGCCGTTCAGGCATGAAACAAAGGAAACATTATTTATGAGAGCGCTGCCTGAGCTGTCATGCGAAGGATTTGTGCAATCAGGTATCAAAACGGCAGGTTCAAACCCATATACATGGCTGCAGTGCCTGCTGTTGACGAAGAAATTCAACACGGGCAGAATCTTCCCTTTGATTTCCGTCCTGAATATCCGTTCAGACAAATCAATGAAATCAGAAAATTGCTTTGTTTTCGTATGTATAATAGTATCGCTTCCTTTGAGAACCAGCACAATTACGTCCGAATATTTCATAACAGTATGGGACCTTTTATCTAGTCCTGCAGGCAGGTCAATAAATACAGAATCATACACACCACTTGATTTAAATGCACTGATAAGCCGCACTACATCCTGATCATCAAGCTCGTCCATTTCACCGATGTTCTCAGGTGGCTTGAAGAAATGGACTCCCGTTTTGATATCTGCACATTTCGCAGCCTCCAGCTTCAGCCATAAATTACCGCTGCCTTTTAGATGGTATATCACCCTGGAGAAATTATCATCAGCATCACCATCGAAGAATGCCGCCGTAGAAGGAATATCTTCCAGATTCAGATAGAAGGTCTTCTTTCCGCGTCCGGCACTTATAATGCTGCAGCCCGCAGCAATACAGCTTTTACCGGCGCCGCCTGCTGGAGATACGACACTGACGATTACCGTTGGCTTGCTGCCGGAAATGGTGTAATCTTTTATACTTTTTGCTGTACTAAGCCTTATCATCTCTGCTACAAGTTTATCGGCATGCTGGTATTTTTTAACTGATTCGTAACCGTGCAGAGCATCCCTGTCCTCATTTTCCGACAGGACTATCACAGAGCCTGTACTATAGGCCTTTACTTTTTCATTTATCATCGTTCCTTCGATCAGGAGTATGTCGATATGGGACTGATTATCCAGAAAAGCGCTTAAAGAATCACAGGTTGTAAATGATAATATCTCAAACCTTTTTGGATAGTTAGCCATAAGATACTTTTCAAGGTTTCGAATATATTCGGCATCACGATCTGCTATAACAAGACTTAATCTCCCCAAATCGCTCCCTCCGGATCTTACAATTTGATAACAATATGTAAGATTTTGGTATGAGATTATTATATGAGGAGCATCCATATTCTGTCAATTATTTTCCGATTTTAGTCTGAAGAAACCCCAAAGATACACTAAGATACTACAGGAAACACTATATTGAGTATTTCCCGGTCAGCTCTTCCTCCTCTTTTCTGACGTAATTCCTGATTTGATTGTATACGACCGGGCCGCTGTGTTTTATTTTCATACCGTATTCATAGAAACCATCATGCTCTGCCATCCTTACTATCTCCGCAGTGAGCGAGAGAATTTCTCTGGTAAGGAAGATGTCCATAATCAGATTAAGTCCTTTGAAATGAGACTCCTTGGAGTATATCATAATGCCATATTCACTTATGTCCTTTACCAGTGCAAAATATTTTTTATTGTCATGGGCTTCCGCTACCCTGTAGTCCGCATACAACGAAACGGGAAAACGATTATAGGCGCGCATTTTGCTGCCTTCGTCGGGCATATCCTCCTCATAGGCCAACAACTCTTCGGATTTTATGAATTCTTTTACCCTCCCGCCTGTTATTCTGAAGTCGCTGCCTGTATTATAGGCCGTAACGATCGGATCGTCCTTCAGAAATGTTGCTTTCAGGCACTCCCTGGGCAGCTTGACAACAACTGAGATGCCATCTTTATGATATACGGTTCCGGTAAACACGTTAATCATTGAATAATGCCTTATGGTCACAATATTTTCCGCTGTAAGATCCATATTGCACCCCCACAAAACACATATATAAATAATTATACAATTTTTGCGCCGCAATTGAAAGTTTGCATCATGCTGTCAAACTCATGAAGTTCTGCATCTGCGGATATACACCCTTATTCTGTCACCGTCCTGGTACCGGGTTAATATAATGGTATTGACAGCACGGTTATGTTCCCGACAGCACAGATTTGTCTTCTGTAACACTTTTCACCGAAGAAGAATAGATTGAAGTAGTGATTAAATTTATGTCAACTCAATGGTCGAAAGGAGGCCTCTATAATGGCAGAAAGAGGATGCGGTAAGTTTTTCAATGATGATTGCACGATTTTGTTCTTTATTATTCTTTTCCTGCTGCTGTTCTTTGACAACAGGGACTGCTATTAATCAGCAGCACGCAAAGACAAACAGGCTGCAATAAATGGCTCTGTCGCAGGAACCACCCTACACGGGTGGTTTTGCTTTGCCTGTGAAACGTATCCGCCGATGTACACTCTTTCCTCCCGCGCCTGAACTCCTGACATGCCTAAAATCCGCTCCACCAGTAACACATAATTGGGGGTCTGAATATGATATACAAGGCAGCAGGTTAATATGCCAAATAAAAGGGGGTATTTTAAGTGTCAAAAGGATTTGCAGAAGATGTATTCTTCAATGATTGTGCACTTTTATTCTTCATAATCCTGTTCCTTCTGTTATTCACAGACAACAGGAGAGTCTATTCAAGAACAGATACCAGCATAGTAGAATAAAAAAGCTCTGATATTTGAAAGGAGTGCATTATATGGCAGAAAATGATAGAGGCGGGTTCTTTGGCTGCGGGTTCGGCACGAACTGGATCTGGATTATCATAATAATTCTGGTCATCATACTGCTGTTCCCGGGAATTTTCGGAAGAGAAAGCGAAGGGGGATACTATAAGGATTAGCAAACAATTAATGCAAGCCACCGGAAAATCTGGCGGCTCTGTACTCATGCCGTTGGGACAGATCGGCTCCCGGTTGCAGGGATGCTGATACTGTCCTATTATTCTGCCATCTGCAGCTTTGCCAAAACAACTAGTTGATGAATGCCTAATATCGCCGATGCAAAAATTTTTCTGTAAATCCAAACCTTCTATTGCACTAAATGTTATAATAACAGTAACAAACAGTATCACATGTATTGGAAGGTATTTGCCATGCTGCCGAACAGTATACTGCAGAAAATATTCGTCCCTGATGGAATCCCGGCCGCCGAAGCGCTGAAAAGAACAACACATCTGGCTGTGTCAGCCCATCATGACGATGTTGAACTCATGGCATATGACGGGATATCAAAGTGCTTTGGGCAAAAAGACAGGTGGTTTACCGCCGTCGTTCTGACAAACGGCTCCGGAAGCCCGAGAAGCGGCTTATACGCAGATTTCACCGATGGACAGATGCATCAGATCCGGAAGCTGGAGCAGAAAAAAGCTGCAGTTATCGGCGAGTACGCTGCACTGATCATGCTGGATCATACCAGCAGCGAAGTCAGGGATCCCGAAAACATAACTGTTTCAGCTGAACTTAAGGAAATAATAAAGGCAGCAAACCCATCGGTCATATATACCCACAATCTTGCGGATAAGCACCAGACCCACACCGCATCTGCTCTTAAGGTGATAAATGCACTGAGAGGCCTGCCTGATAACATCCTACCGGAGAAGGTATATGGCTGTGAGGTCTGGCGAAGCCTCGACTGGATCAACGATGACGAAAAGGTGGTCTTTGACGTATCAGAGCGTCCCAATATTGCTGCCGCGTTATTGGGCGTATTTGACTCGCAGATAACCGGCGGAAAAAGATATGATCTGGCTGCAGCAGGCAGAAGAGCCGCCAATGCTACATTTCATATACACAATGATACCGACGCGTCAGACGCACTGTCATACGCTATGGATCTTACTCCCCTCATTATCGACAAATCTCTTGATATCTGTGATTATGTAACCGGCTTCATCGATCGCTTCAAACAGGACGTAATAAAGAAATTAAAAGGGTAAGCGGCATCGGATATCTTTCACATCATAATCAGCAATGAAAAAAATCATAAATATGTAATATTATGTATCTTAATACTGTCGAAATCTTGAAAAACCCGGATTGTATTGTTATAATATTGTCATAATCGGAGTTATTGTACATTATGGTAAAGTATCTGATGGGGCAGTTAGAGCACCATATTTTTTTCTTATAGCCCCTGCAGTCGCACACTTAAGATAAACCTAACGTTTGGAGCGGGATGGAAGAACCATGCAGTCGAAAATAAACAAACTGATGGTTTTATTTATTTCTTTATTACTGACGGCAAATATGCATCTGCATATTGCTGATGCTGCCGCATTGCCTTCAAACAGCTCATCCTCCCATTCCGCAAAGGCTCCGTCATCGGCACAAAGCAATCAAAGCAATTACGAAAAGGCAATAGATCTAAAAATACTGGGCCTGCTGGCAAACAAGCCTGCCAGCTTCGAGCTTGACCGTATACCGACAAGGGCTGAAGGCACCGTTATGCTCATCCGCCTGCTGGGAGTAGAATACCAGGTCAAGCAGGGCAGCTATTCCCACCCATTCACAGATGTACCGGCCTGGGCAAGCAACTACGTTGGCTACGCATATCAAAAGGGTATAACAAAAGGGACCGGCAGCAAAACCTTTGGAGCAAATGATCCGATGTCAGCCAGGCAATACGTTACCCTCGTGCTTCGCGCAATGGGCTACGAAGACAATATTGATTTCAGCTATGATAATGTATTGGACAAGGCCTGCAATTTAGGCCTGTTGTCGGCTGCTGAACTGAGTGATCTTCAGAGCAGGACAAGCTTCCTGCGAAACGATCTGGTCGCTGTCTCCTATAATGCCTTAATGACAAAAATAAAAGGATCCGCCCAGACTCTGGCCGAAAAGCTGGTCGATACCGATAAGGCTGTATACGGACCCGCTGCCGAGTTGCTTGGAGTGTACCCGTCAAAATTCCAGAAGCTGTATGGAAATGCTTCTTCATTCCTTCCCCGCAAGACCGGCGACGGATATCTGATTAAAAATGAAAAAGAACTGGTCAGGATCCTCACAAAGACACTCATTAACTATAACAACATCCTGGAAATAGATATTTCTGACTACAGCGGAGACATAGTGCAGGATTTTAAGGAGACCATGACTGTTGCAATAGAATGGGCGACAAAAATCACAGGCGTTCGTGATATTGTGAAATCATGGGAATACACATGCCGCGGCAATTGCCTGAAAGCTGAAATTGCGTACAGATATGCAAAAAGCGAATTCGAGGCAAGAAAGTCAAGGGCAGCTGCTGCCGTCAAAAAGGCAAGGTATATAGTCGCAAACAACGTTTCCATTGACATGACCGATTTTGAGAAAGAGAAAATTCTGCATGACTATATAGTAGAAAATGCACGATATGATTATGAGAACTATGTGAACGGAACTCTGCCGGATGAGGCCTATGAGGAATACGGCTGCCTCGTTTCCGGCAACACTGTCTGCGAAGGCTATGCCAGGGGCATGAAGCTGCTTTGCGATCTGGCAGGCATCGAATGCATGCTGATCACCGGAAGCGAAATGAACAGCGACAATACACAGGGGCACATCTGGAACATTGTCAAAATCGACGGTGACTACTATCACCTGGATGTCACAAATAACGACGCAATTACAAGTACCGGGATCGAAAGGCCGACATACAGGTATTTCAATCTGACAGACCATGAAATGGCCAGGGCATACAGCTGGAACCGTGCGATGTATCCCTCCTGCACCAGTATTGAAAATAACTATTATTATAAAAACAATTTGCTGGCCTACAGCAGAGAAGATTTCGACAGGGCTCTGACGGAGGCGCTGAAAAAGCATAGTCCTGCAATAGAGCTGAAAGTTACTGATTATTCGAAAAATAAATATTCAAATTTTGCAGATGTGATTTTCAAATCAAATATTGTTGCGAAATACCGCTATATGATAATCGACGAACTGGGCATCATAAGCATATTTGATATAAAGTACCGCGAACAGTGAATCAACGGCGGGCTGCCCAGTGATTTCACGGTACGCTTAAAATAAAAAACCGGTTTACATAAACCAGTTATCATTTCAGACTTCCAGACCGTTGGCCCTCTCACTTTTCTAATAATATTCTAGTCTCAAAGCCGTAAGTTGTCAAGAAAAACTGCAAATAACTGTGAAAATTATACTTCTGCCGTATTCCTGTATTTGCCGGTTACGCCAGCCCAATATTTTCAGGCTGCGTACCCTTTATTTTATTTCCGGCATCATGTAAAATGGAATTCCGCGCGGTAAAAAGCCTGATCAGCAAATCATCAGATTCCCGAAGATTAAAAAACGGAGGTGTCATAATGCCTGCAAAAAACCATCCTGCCTATAAGGAAGAACTGGAAAGATTAAATTATACGCTTAAGTATGTGGAAAATACCCTTGAGAGCACGATGTCGAAAAAAAGCCGTATAGACAGCCAGCTGGAATGGACCAAAAAGCATCTAAGCGGTGACAACAGCCAGAACTACATTGATATCATAGTCAACTCACTGCTTCAGGGGACCATGGATGTTAAACTTAGAAATCTGATGTCAGCCAGAAGCAAGCCGTACTTTGCACGTATCGATTTTGCCGAAAAAGGCAGGGATGCAGCAGAAAAGCTTTATATTGGCAAGATGTCACTGATCCGGGATGAAGACCAGAAGCTGATCATCGTTGACTGGCGCGCTCCTGTGGCAAACCTTTATTATGACGGCAGACTCGGCGACGCTTCATATGACTGTCCCGACGGCAGAATAGAAGGCACCCTTCAGCTGAAAAGGCAGTTTTCCATTGAAAACGGTGAGCTGCTGGAGATATTCGACATAGACATCACTACCAATGACGAGTTTCTTCAGAGCACCCTGGGCGCCAATGCAGACAACAGGCTGAAGGATATAGTAACTACGATACAGGCGGAGCAAAACGCCGTTATCAGAGCCGACATGTGGCGGCCTCTGATCGTACAGGGCGCTGCCGGCAGCGGAAAGACCACTATTGCACTGCACAGGATTGCATATTTGATATATAACTATGAAAAATCCTTTGCCCCGGAAAATTTCATGATCATCGCGCCCAACAAGCTGTTCCTCAACTATATATCAGACGTACTGCCGGAGCTTGGAGTCGATAAGGTTCGCCAGACCACATATGAAGAATTCGCCCAGGATCTGATAGGAAAAAGGTTTAAACTGAGAGATGCCAATGAAAAGCTTCAGGCCTTTGTAGACTATACCAAAAGCCCGGAGGAAAAGGAACGTCTTGCATTGGTACGCAAAACGTCGGAATTCAAGGCATCCATGGATTTTAAGGAAGCATTGGACGTTTATATAAAGGAAATAGAAGAGAACTTCATCCCGAAAGAGGATTTCATCCTGGGATCCACATTGATCTACAGATATAACGAGCTTAATGACCTTTTCATCAACCAGTACAAAATGTGGCCGATAGCCCGCAGGATCGATGAAATAAAGAAGAATCTCAAAACAAGGATCAAAGCCAAAAAACAGGCTATAATAAACCAGCTGTATGAGGATTGCGACAAACGTGTCGCATTTCTGAAGCTGACAATTCAGGATGAAGCTGAACGGACCATGCAGGTCACACAGGCAATTGACTCCAGGGACAGAGCTATCGCCAATCTGGAGAAGAAATCAAAAACCGCAGTTTCAGATTATATAAAAAAGATATCGAAGCTAAGCCCGTACGAGTACTACAAGGATTTGATCAACAACGAGGCTTTGTTCGAAAAGGCCGTCAGCTCCAGGCTCGATGCTGGAACACGGCGGTTCGTACGCAGTTATACGGCAGATATGCTCAAATCCGGCTGGCTTGAGATCGAAGACCTGGCACCGATAATATACTTGAAGTTCTGTATATACGGCATGGATGAAAAAATACCGGTCAGGCATGTCGTTATAGATGAGGCTCAGGACTTCAGTGCATTTCAGATATACACACTGAAGAAAATCATAAAGGACAGTTCCTTTACGATACTGGGCGACCTGAACCAGGGGATCCATTCATACAGAGGCATAAAGGACTGGGATGAGCTGACAAGGATCGTTTTCTCAGACAGGAAGAACGATTTCCTTACCCTGGAACAAAGCTACAGGACTACCGTTGAGATAATGGATGCTGCAAATATGGTCCTCGACAAGATCAGGAGCAGACCGGTAAGCAAGGGGAAGCCGGTTATCCGCCATGGCGAAGCGGTCAGGATCCTGCAAATGGCGAGCGAAAAAGAAATAGTCGGCGAAATTGAAAAGAAAATTGAAGAATTCAGAAGTTTGTCCTACAAATCCATTGCCGTCATATGCAAAACCCTGGATGAAAGCAGCAAGGTACATGCGGCGCTGTCCAGGCATGTGAGTGATGCAATGCTTATTACAGGCAAAGAAGAGGAGTACAAATCCGGCATCGTGGTACTGCCCTCCTGCCTCGCAAAAGGCCTTGAATTCGACGCCGTTGTCATATTCAACGCAGACAGTACTGCCTATACAGAAGATGAACTCGATATAATGCTGCTGTATGTAGCTATGACCAGACCGCTTCACAGGCTTTATATATATCACACAGGCGAACTGACACCCTTGCTGAAGCCATAGCCGCTTTACTGATGTCATGGAATTATGGTGCCTTTGCCGAACACCTTCGCCGGCTAAGAAAACACCTTTATGATGGATTGCTGGCACAGCGTTTACGCAAAATTTTATAGCTTTTTGATTAAAACTACAGCAATATGTTATATAATAGTAAGATGCATATTTTTACATTACACACCGCAGGCTTAAGGTACAGGCTGTCTGTAACGAAAACGCCAGACGGGCTGAATACCAATATATAAACTGAATGGTTTACCGGGAGAATAGGATGTTTGATTTAACTATGGAATCGATCCTGGCCAAAACGCAGCTGAAGGAATACGAAACAGGCCAGGAATATTATAAAGGGAGACGAATTAAGTCAGTACAGTTTAATCAGGAAAAACGCCTGTTTACTTCTACTGTGCTGGGCTCAAAGCTATACACACAGCATTTGAAATTTGATATGGCAGGTAAACTGGCAGAGGCGGACTGTACCTGTCCGATAGGCAATGATGGCTGGGGTCTTTGCAGGCACATGGTAGCTGTACTGCTGCTGATCCGCGAGAAGGACGAACTGGGCTTTTTCCGTGAACTGCGCTTCCGCCAGGCAGCAAAGGACATATTCAATTTCTTCAGCGAAAGACAGGTTTCGATAAAGTCCGCCATTACATTGGAGCCTGTGTTCGAACTGGAAAGGCCGACCGGTACGGACAAATCCCTTCTTGCGTCATTAAGGCTGCGTGTCGGTCAGGACAGGCTTTACATTGTCAAGGACATCAGGAATCTGCTTTATCATATGGAAAACAACATAGATCTGTATTTCGGGAAACGGTTCACCTATTCGCCGTCGAGGCATGAATTTAAAGGCCGGGACCTGGAGCTTGCCGAAATGCTCAGGGAGCTGTACGACACGGAAAACCTGATGGAACGCCTGAGCCGCGGCCGGATGGACACAGGCTCAAAATACGGGAATAATGTGCCCCGCATTTTTTCTGACGCCAGGGTCTATCTCACAGACGGGTACCTTAAAAGATTCTTCAAAATATATGAGGACTCTCCTTTTCATGCTGTTATCCTCGGTAACGAGCATGAAAACCTGGTAATAAAGAAGGAGGATATCCCGGTCAATTTCGAGCTTTCCAGTGAGGGCCGGGACTTAGTCCTGAACATAGATTTCGAAGGCTCAATGCTGCCGCTGACCGCGGACGGCGAGTACTTCTATTTCAGCGGATCCATACACCGTATCTCCAAACAACAGAGCGAATACCTTAAGCCCTTCTATATGGCCATGATATATCAAAAAGGGCGCAAGCTAAGATTCATAGAGGAAGATAAGCAGCGTTTCGTATCAGAAATACTGCCTTTTGCCGAAAAAGCAGGAAAGCTGGTCATATCTGAGCAGGTCATGTCGATGATCGAAAAGCAGCCGCTCAATGCAGAGATTTATCTGGACAAAGACGGATCAGACATTACGGCAGATGTCAGGTTCAATTATGGGGACTATTCCATAAACCCATTCCTGCCGGCTGGCAAGGCTCCGGCAAGTACTGACAAGCTGCTGATACGCGAGATAAAAAATGAAGAAGCCATACTCGATATACTGGGCATGTCTGATTTCAGAGTAAAAGAAGGAAGGATCCATCTGAGCGGCGATGACAACATATATGATTTTGTATTCAGACTGGTTCCTCAGCTTCAGGACTACGCCACCGTTTATTACTCGGAAAGCCTGAAAAATCTGAAGCTAAAAACCTCTGTATCCTTCTCGGCAAAATTCAGGCTCAACAATGAAACCAACCTGCTGGAGTTCTCATTCGATGCAGACGGGATTGACAGGTCAGAGCTGGCAGACATATTTGCCTCTCTGCGCAAAAAGAAAAAATATTATCAGCTTAAAAACGGCAGCTTCATAAACCTGGAGTCAAATGAACTGACAAAAATCAATGACTTTATGGAAGAGCTCGATCTGTCACCAGAAGATATGAACAGGCAATATATGGAGCTGCCCAGATACCGAGCACTTTTTCTTGATCAAAGCATCAGGGAATCAGGCATCCACAATGTTGAACGTGATGCCTCCTTCAAGGAGTTCGTTCAGAATATCAGAGAGCCCGGTGATATGTCCTTCCGTATTCCCGATGGCCTCAATGGCTCTTTGAGGGATTATCAGAAGTTCGGCTTCAAATGGCTCAAAACACTGAGGTATTACGGACTGGGGGGCATACTTGCCGATGATATGGGCCTTGGCAAAACACTGCAGGTCATATCGCTGCTGCTGTCGGACAAAAAAGAAAACGGATCGTGTCCTTCATTGGTGATCGTACCGACCTCCCTGGTGTTCAACTGGTGTGCAGAGCTCGATAAATTCGCACCGGAGCTGAAATATATTGCCGCAACAGGAAGCAAGGCCGAAAGGCATGAGATCATCAGCAAACTCAGCGAATACGATGTGGTCATCACCTCCTATCCACTGATAAGGCGTGATGTTGAACTGTACAAACCATATGCATTCCGCTATTGCATACTGGATGAGGCACAGCATATCAAAAACGCTTCTTCCAGAAACGCACGGTCTGTAAAGCAGATCATGGCTGAAACACGTTTTGCTCTTACCGGTACGCCCATAGAAAACAATCTCTCTGAGCTCTGGTCCATATTTGATTTCGTTCTGCCGGGATACTTATACTCCTACACCAGATTTTCAGAAAAGTATATACAGACAGATCCGAACGAAGAGGGCAATGAGTCCCTCAGCAGCCTCAACAGACAGATCAGGCCGTTTGTACTAAGGAGGCTGAAGAAGGATGTTCTGAATGAGCTGCCCGAAAAGATCGAAAACACGATGAAAGCAGAACTGACCGATGAGCAGAAGAAGCTGTATCTCGCATATCTGGAAGAAATAAGGGGCGAAATAAACCAGCAGATCGAGGAGGCAGGATTTGAGAAGAGCAAGATCAGAATCCTTGCCGCACTCACGCGCCTCAGGCAGCTCTGCTGTCATCCTTCGCTCTTCGTTGAAGACTACCATGGCGACAGCGGCAAACTTGAAATGCTGGAGGAAATAATCCAGGAATCCATTGCCGGCGGCCACAGGATACTGCTCTTTTCACAGTTCACAGGCATGCTGCAGATAATACGCAGGAGGCTGGATAAACTGGATATATCCTATTTGTATCTGGACGGATCCACACCTGTCTCTGAAAGAGGCTATCTGGTAAACTCCTTTAACGAAGGAACAGGAAAGGTCTTTCTGATATCCCTCAAGGCCGGAGGAACGGGCCTCAACCTGACGGGGGCCGACACCGTCATCCATTACGATCCATGGTGGAATCCGGCGGTGGAGGATCAGGCCACCGACCGTTCATACAGGATAGGCCAGAAAAAATCCGTCTACGTTATTAAGCTGGTAACAAGAGGGACTATAGAAGAAAAGATACTGGCAATGCAGCAGAAGAAGCGGGATCTCATCGATGCTGTGATACAGCCCGGTGAAACGCTGCTGTCCAAGATGACAGAAGAAGAAATCCGCTCTCTGTTCGAGTAGGCCTGTGTACAAATCCGTCATATACAGGGTATGACATGGCCTGCTTACGGGCCATGTAAGGTTTGTGCACGGGCATAACAGACCCGCACACAGACATACCAAACTTGCAACTGAATCCGTCATGTCTGCGCATAAGTCCGTCAGACAGCTCGATGATGCTGCCATTGCCGAGCTTGCCGAAGCTGAATCCTCCAGGCCTGCGCAGAGACTCGTCAAACAAAGCTCTGTACATTATTTACCCTGGAGAACCTGTAGACTGCCACCAGTATCAGTGTCAATGCAAATACAGCCAGCACAGCAAGATTAAGCAAAACGTCCGGCAGGCCTGCTCCTGCCTGCATTTTGCTGATCGCCGTAATCGCCCAGCTCTGGGGCACGAAATAACTCAACTTCTGCATAAAATCGGGCATAAGCCTGACATCCCAGTAACATCCGCCAATCATGCATGTCGGCGTTATTATAAGCGTG
>Ga0134092_1000677_pt1 | contig 33426 bp, 32 predicted proteins | sample 3_6taG_FD_94454 | JGI IMG/M metagenome (GOLD analysis project Ga0134092, IMG submission 94454) | Switchgrass degrading microbial communities from high solid loading bioreactors in New Hampshire, USA - 3_6_20_6_A3 metaG | ecosystem: Engineered > Bioreactor > Semi-continuous > Anaerobic >... | reverse complement strand
GGAAGCCGCCCTGAAAGGCTGTGGATGTGTTTCCGCGAACAATCACGCACATAAAAATACAGGGCTTTCCGGCATCCCAGCCGCCAAAAAGCACATTTTCGGCAGATGGCAAATCACCTGAAAACCCTGTATTCAAGCCGTTTTTCAGGCGCTCATCCGTTTTTTACATTCGTCATCAATACTACGCACTCAACGTGGGTCGAGATGATGGGAAGTACATCGACGTACACACACTTTATCCACCTTCGTTTTGAGCTATCTTTTGACAATTATCTGTTTGTACATTACAATCTAAAAATTAACATTTTCCTGCAAATAAAAATGAAGCCGTTCATAATAAAAATATCATTACGAATGACTTCATTCTTATTTAATATATACCTTCAAAGAATTGCTCTCTTTTTAACTGCAGTAAATCAGAGCAACATTTGTCAGTTATTCTTTATCTCTTCCGGCAAGCTGATTTCCAAATTCCATTTTTGCATTGGAACCGAACACATCTCTCATATATTCACTAAAGCACTTGCCGTAATAAATATCCGGATATTCCGGTCTTGCTTTAGATTTCAGGATTAAATCTCTTGCAGCTTCACGATTACCTACGATATTTTTGCGAATTGCCGCATACTGTGCCCAGATTGGGTCATACATTTCACCAAGTCTTCTGTGGAACTCGGAAAGTTTTTCTTCTGAAAAATCATTTTCTGCGATAGCTTCTTCTGCGATATCAGCTGCAAATTTACCGCCATACATAGCAGGAGATACTCCATAATAATAACATGGATCTGGAGCAGATGCTGCATCGCCAATAATCATAGCTCCGGCAGCATAGTTCTTCTCAATCTTTTCGCAACATGGAAGACGCCATCCCTTCATTCCATCCACACAATGTGCTCCTTCTAAGAACATCTTTGCTGGTTTGGAATGCTCTAACCAATAGTTAAAGTATTCTTCAATGGACATACCATGTCCTCGGAGAAGTCCTTCTGAAACACAGCATCCTACAGACGCCTTAGTTCCCTGATCGCCAATCGTTCCAATCCATATAGGCATAAAGAAGTTCTTATCTACTAATTCCTGATCTACTACCGGCATCCAGTCAGGATCATAGATCCAGCATGAAGTTCCTGGTTCCATATTCTTAACATTATCCCATGAGCCTCTGATTGCATACATAAAGAGACTTGGATTGTTATTGAAAATACCAAGCTGACGGGCAAGGGTAGAATGGCTTCCATTTGCAATAATGGTAAGATCTGCTTCGATAATCATTTCTTCATTGTTGTAAAGACCTCTTACTCCTTTTACCTGTCCTTTTTTCATAATCAGTTCTGTTGCTTCAAAGCATTCTAACCATTCTGCACCAGCTTTTACTGCTGCACGGCGGATAATATCGTCTCCAATACGTCTTGGGATAATCCATTCGCCATTTTCTACTTTAAATGTAACGTCTTCTTCACCTGGTCCGAACTGACGGATTCGTTTTAAGAAGTACTGAACCTGGCTTTCCATCTCCTCAAAAATTCCCATTTCTCTGAAAATAGGATACAAAGAAGACTGATAAGCATTACCACAGATCTTTTCACGAGGGAAAGACTCCTTATCAACAAGAATAACATCGATTCCCTTTTTTGCCATATAAAAAGCTGCTGATGAACCACCAGGGCCCGCTCCAACTACTACAACCTGTCTCTTCATTACTTGTCGCCTCCTTTTGCTACCAATGTAATTACATCGCCTTTTGGACAAAGTTTCTGGCACATACCACAGGCAATACATTTTTCAGGATCAACTACTTCATATCCACAGCTTAAACAGCTTAATGTTTCCTGACGAACCTGCTCTTTGGATAAAACACCTTCCACTTCATGGAAGCCTTCAATTCTGGTATCCGCTTTTTCCATTGGAATCTCAGGGCGGAATGTTTTTCTTCTGTTATAAGGGAAGATTTTTTCCATAATAGGTGCAAGATGAAGTCCCTGTTTTCTCATATCAGTTTTTACTTCACGTCCACGTAAACCTGCATCAATTTTAATTGCTGCTTCCCTTCCATTTGCCATTGCATCAACAACAGAACACTTATTACTTGCGATATCGCCAACAAAAATCACGTCTTTTTCGTCTTTATATTCTGCCCAGAAATCATCTGCTGTCTGACCGATTGCTACAACAACCCAGTCTGCCTTAATTTCAATGCATTCATTTTCGTCTGTTGTAAAGCTGATTCTGCCATTTTCATCTTTAGCAAAACTGCTTACTTTCGCAAATTTCACTCCGGTAATTGTAGGGAATAAATCAGCCTGAAATTCGATTGGGCTGTAACCTTCTACAAAATGAATTCCTTCTTCCATCGCTTCTGCTCTTTCCCATGGATGAGCAGGTACATTTTCTCCTGTTTCCAAAGATACAACAGTAACTTTAGATGCTCCTGCTCTTAATGCTGTTCTTGCTACGTCCACGGCTACGCTTCCGCCACCAATTACAACAGCTTCTCCATCTTTAAATTTGAAGCACTGTCCAAGATGTCTTCTTACTTCAAGACCATGATTAATCTGTCTCATGAATCCCATTGCACTCATCACACCATCTAATCTCCAACCAGGGATTCTAAGTTCTTTTGAGTTTGGAGTCCCTGCTGCAACTACAACGATATCATATTCCTCACGAAGTTTTTCCATTGTATATTTGCTGATACGGGAATCAAAACGGATATCAAGTCCTGCATCCTGAAGACGTTTGATATCTCTATTGATATATTCACGATTCAAGCGGAATTCAGGAATACCATGTTTTAACATACCGCCGGCTTCAGATGCTGCTTCAAAGACTGTTACTTCGTAACCCATCATGGAAAGATAATGTGCTGCGGTGAGACCAGCAGGTCCAGCACCAACCACTGCAACATTTTCATCATAGATACGTTTGTATTTTGGCAATTTAACATCTTCTGTCACAGAGAGATATTTTTTGATTCCACGAATTTTAATTGGGTTATCAATTAAAATCCCACGTTTACATGCATCTTCACATGGGTGATGGCACACACTGCCGCAAATGGTTGGAAGTGGATTCTTTTTCCAGATTAATTCAAATGCTTCCTCATACATACCTTCTCTGGCAAGACCAACATACCCCTGTGGGGATAAATGAAGCGGACATGCTGTAGTACAGGAACATTCTGTAGCAACAGCCTCCATGCGCTGTGGAGACATTCCCGGTTTTTCCGTACAAACCGGACATACATGACAGATAATTCTTTGGTTTTCTTCAATCGCACCGGCAGGACATATTTCACGACATGTTCCACAGTTTACACATTTAGATGGATTGATGAATGCTGTCACCTGATTTACCGGAACAATTGTGTCCTTAAGATATGATTTTTTGTTTCCTGTTTTCTTTTCTGCAGTATCAGATTTCAATATTGTTGCAGAACCGTCCTTTTTTTCAGGCTCAGATACAGGAATATCAAGACCGCCAATTGACATAACAATACCTCCTCCTTTTTCTTGTTTGTTAATTAATTATCTAAAAATATCATACCTTTTGCTTCCAATTTATCTAAAAATATCATACCTTTTGCTTCCAATCTGTACAATTCACATTAAATATCTGGTGTACAATAAAAAAGCACAAACTTCATCGTTTGTGCTTTTTTATTTGACAAATCATATAATGTGTAACAAATCTAATATAAATGATAGTCCCTGATGTCTTCCATGGATTTTGTCAGCAGGAGGTCCATATTTTTTGCAAGTTCCTTAATTGGAATCCGCATTCCGTCCTCAATCCAATATAATATTACCCCAACAATAGCTGAGTTAACATAAGCTGCACAGATACGGGTATTGACCCGGAAACTGTCCTTTTTTACAACACGAGAATACTCAACCACATAGTTCGGTTCCATTCCAATACGATATGCCTCGATAAGGCATTTTCTCAGCAGTTCACCATTGTCTGCTTTATAGATTGCATTATAGAACTCTTTCCTCTCATAGATGTAAGAAAAAAATGACTTTGCGCCAATATGATCCTCTCGGAATTTAAAATATGGCAGACTGTATTTTAAAAAATGTTGAATTACAATCCATTTGACAAGATCTTCTTTTCCTTCAAAATGATAGTAAAAACCGTTTCTGCTGATTGGCGTCGCCTCACAGATAAGCTTAACCGTAATTTTGGAATATGAAATTGTCTCCAATAACTGAACGAATGTATTAGCAATTCTTTCTTTGACTTCATCCATATTCAACTTTGAGTACTTCATTCCTGTTCCTCCGCATATGTATCTTTGCATTAATTCTTTGTCTATATTATATCAACAATCCTATCCAGATATCAATACTACCGTCTCAACAAGTATTGTAGTAATTAGATATACATATTACTTCTATAATAAATAGAATTCATCATTTGTGTATATCAAAAGAACCAGTACTGCTGCCTTAGCAATACGGATTCTTAAAAAACCCTTTATTTTTGGGCTTTTTCACCCTATTTCTTATCAACCCTTGACATCAATACTACGGTTTCAACATGGATCTAAAACTCTCTGACCCGATTTTGTAAAAAAAGTAATTAACTGTTGAATATCTTGAAATGAATATGGAGCTGGATGTTGACGTTCTATTTGTGCATGGGGATGTTTAGACCCTAGACCTTTTTGATAAAAGAAGCTTTTTGTTGCTGGTAACCATTCTGATCCAGTTAAATCATTCAATTTATTTCTTGGGTCAACTTCCTTTTTAACAGGAGTTGTAACATCATCAGCCTTAGCTCTTGAAGGGTTCTGGGGCGCCTCTATATTCTTACTAGATTCTTTAAAAGTTTCTAATTCTTCTATAGAAAATCTTCTTTGACCTCCAGGAGTTTTTGTAGGAGTGAGTAATCCCTGATCCACCATTCTATAAATAGTTGATTTGCTGACACCTAAAATTTCTGCCGCTTTTCCAGTTGCAACCATATTAAGTTTATCCATATAGCATCATGTCCTTTCTAAATTTGCGTACCATAATCATATCATATTATTCAATGCTTATCAACACTTATCAACATTTATCACTACCTTCTTCTAGAATTGTAGCTTAATCAAGTTCCTTAATTGAATTCATTGTCTGTAAAAATAGGTATATCTACACACTCTTAACATTATAAATTATCTCTTTTGAAATAAGTTTTTTAATTATATCATCAGCTAGTCTAAGAATTAGATTATCATTTTAACAAATACTCCATGTAATATTTAATTACTTATCATAATATCAATATTAAACTGTTTCTCTATTATATCAAATATCAAGTATCAAGTTCCACTTTTGCGTACATAATAGACCCCCTAAGCAAAAAGCCCCCTAAACTTATCGTTTAAGGGACAAAAACACACCTGTATATTCACTTAAAATGCCTTCAACCTTGCTATTTCAACCTATTCCTTCTCTATCAAAACTACACACTCAATATGAGGCGTATGTGGAAACATATCCATACATTTAACTTTTTTAACTTTATATCCTCTTTCCTCAAAAATAGGCAAATCTCTCGCCAGTGACCTTGGATTGCATGATACATAAATGAATTCCTCTGGCTCAAAGTCTATTATTTTGTGTATAGCCTTTGGATGAATACCATCTCTTGGCGGGTCAAGAATTATTAAATCAGGCTTTTCTTTGAGCTCTGACACCTTTTCCATAACATCTCCTGCTATGAAATAACAGTTATCAAGTCCATTTAGCTTTGCATTCTCCTTTGCCGCTTCTACAGCTTCTTCAACTATTTCTATACCTACAACTTTTCTTGCTACATTCGCCATAATCTGGGCTATTGTACCAGTTCCACAGTATAAGTCATATATGACCTTGTCTTTTTTATCTCCAGCAAAATCTCTAACTATGGAATACAATTTTTCTGCGCCTAAAGTATTAGTTTGGAAAAATGAAAATGCTGATATTTTAAATTTTAGTCCTAGTATTTCTTCAACTATATAATCTCTTCCAAATAGTATTCTAGTCTCATCACTTTGAACCGTATCTGAAAGGCTGTCATTAATAGTGTGTAAGAATCCTACTAGCTGTCCTTTAAAATCAACTTCTTTAAGCTTATTGATGAGTTCGTCAAGATTCAAGTGCTGCTGTGATGTAGTCACTAAGTTAACTAGAAGCTCTCCTGTCTTCATAGTCCTTCTAACTACTAGATGCCTTAAAACACCTTCGTGATTATTTTTATTATAAAAAGGCACACCTTTTTCTCTAAAATATTCTAATGTATTAGTCAGCACTTTAATAAAATCTTCATCTACTATTTTGCACCCATCTACTGTAACTATCTCATAAAACTTACCTTTCTGATGCATACCAAGAGCTAGCTCTCCACCCTTTTCCACATCACCAAAAGTAAACTCCATTTTATTTCTATAGTCATATTCTATTGGACTTGGTTCAATGCCTAGATATTCAAAGTCATTAATCCTTGCATCCTTTAATAATTTTAATACCTGTTCATTTTTAATTTTTAGCTGTTCTTCATATGATAAGGTCTGATATGAGCATCCTCCACATATGCCAAAATGCTTACAAAATGGCTCTTTCTCTATAGGTGCTCTTTCTATAACTTCTAATATCTTCCCTTCAATTTTGTCTTTTCTTTTCTTTGTAATTCTTACTTTTACCTTCTGCCCTTTTATAGCATTCTTTACCTCTATACTTTTGTCTCCTACCCTAGCTATTCCTTTATTAGGAAACTCTATTTCGTCTATATAAACCTCTAATATATCATTCTTCTTTATAGCAATCTCCTCCTATGTATAACAATAAATTATCATATAATATTATATAATAATATCTCTAAAAGCAAATAGAAATATTATTATAAACATGAAATAAAACCCCTAGACTTATTGTCTAAGGATCAATTATTGTTATTTTACAAAAGAGCTAAAGTTTCCTTTAAAAGCTTTTATTCTTAAATACTTATCTTCTGGTAATGACCCAATCATTATATGTACAAGTGCCAATCCTACTATTACCCCAAGGATAAAATGTATAGCTGGTAATTCTGTCAGTATATCTTTAGTTATAAATCTCACAACATTAAAAATAGCAAATAGCATAACTCCTAATTTGAATTCTTTTCTCATTAAGTTACCTCCTAATTTCTCTTCTCTCAAATCTCTTTTACATAGTTTTCATATAATACACTTTTACAATTAAACCTAATAATAGCTGTACCATTGCAGCTATAACTAGTGTTGAAAACACTACTGTATTGAAATACCCAGAGATAATTGCTGCTATAAGCATCAATATAGATGTAATCATCAACATTGGCATTCCAGATTTACTGCGTATGAGTTTTAACCTTTCATCATTTTCCTTGTTATATAACATCTTAAGCTTCCTATCGTCTTTAATTACCATTCTCAGCTTAATAATTTCAATAAGTGCCCTTATTCCAATACCAAAAATAAGCCCAAGTTGGAATACTGTAACAGTTCCATCTACCACAGCTTCACTACCCATTGCAAAAAATCCATAAGCACAAAGCACTACTGCTCCTAGAATCCCTATAGATAACAGCATTATTCTTCTCTTAACTTTCATTTTAAATTGCTCCATTTCTATACACCCCCATTATTAATCCACATCAGAGAAATCAAAAACTTCTTCAATAGTTAACCCAAAATAACGTGCAATTTTATATGCTAGTACGAGAGAAGCCGTATACTTTCCAACTTCTATTGATGTGATTGTCTGTCTTGTTGTACCCACTGCTAAAGCCAATTCTTCCTGAGTCAATTTTCTTTCTTTTCTTAGTTCCCTAATTCGTGTTTTCATTTTCATCACCTTTTAAATATATGTATAGTTTGCTTTGCATTTTTAGTATAGCAAGCTTTGCAAAATATGTCAAGTTTGCTTTGCATAAAAAAATCTTCCCTAATTAAAAAGGAAGAAGTTTTGCTTTTTATTCTGTTATCAGTTCAGTAGAAGTCAGTTTAGTACTCGGCATTACAATTGTAATACGAGTACCAATATCTACTCTACTTAGTACTTCAAAATAAGCCCCATGACGTTCGATTATCCATTTAGCAATTGATAATCCTAAGCCTGAACCTCCTGTTTTTCTTGCTCTTGATTCATCAGAACGATAAAAGCGATCAAAGATTCTAGGAATATCTTCTGGTGCTATTCCTATGCCATTATCCTGAACTGTAATGCTAACTGAATCATTTCCATTATCAACCCTCAATATAATCTTTTCACCTTCAGGAGTGTATTTTATACTATTATCTACAAGTATTCGTATAGCCTGCTTTATAAGCTGCTTGTCGCCACTGATATAAGCAGGTCCCTTTAAATCTATATCAAAGCTATGAGCTGGATCTATCATTTGTGCTTCACGAACTATCTCATCAACTACTTCACAAGCATCAAAATCTTCTCTGTTTAGACGGATAGTATTACTATCCCCACGAGCTAGGAAAAGAAGCTGCTCTACTAGTTCTTTCATATTCTGTGTTTCACTCTTAATAGCATCAATTGCTTCCTGCATAGTTTTTTCGTCATTCTTACCCCAACGGTCAAGTAAATTTACGTAGCCCTGTATTACTGATATAGGTGTACGCAGCTCATGAGATGCATCAGATACAAATCGTACTTGTGCCTGATAAGAATCATTAATACGGTTTAGCATATCATTTATAGCAAATGCCAAGTCTTTAAGCTCATCTTGAGAACTATCTACAGATATTCGTTTATCTAATTTATTAGCATCAATACTGCTGATAACTCCTGCTAAGTCTTTAATATGTCTGTCTTGCGGCTTTGTGCCTAGGCCTGAAACTTCTGCATTTAAACTCTTAGTTGTTTCTGAAAGATCGTACAGCGGTTTAAGAGTTTTTCTTATCATCTTTGCGCCTTTGCCAATTTCTTCGATTATTTTAATCAGCTCAAATACTAGTAAAATGAAAAACAGTATTATGAGCAATTTCAAATCATGGCCTATTTCATATATTATTTGATAAGAATCACCATTAATAGTAGTAATTACAGAATATCTAACTGACTCTACTTTCTTTAATAATTTTGATTCATTGCTGATATCAGATAATCCTATACTTCTTTCCCACTTAACATTTTTTTTAGGAAAGAACTCTTGAACTATTGCTGGAAATTTAAATCCATCCAGTTTCTCTATTTCTGAAAATATTCTATACTTCCAAACATTATCATAATTTAATTGTGTGTTCTGTGGTAATTGTTCTATAGCTTCAATGATTTCATTCATCCCTTTTTCTGCATTCCAGCAGATAGCAAAAAAGCCTATCAAAAATATAAAAATATTAATAGATAGGAATGCAGAAAGTAATCTTAATATCATCTTTGTATTGAGCTTTAAAACTAAAGATGAACGGATTTTAGTTGTAATATTAGTTGAACTGGAATTTGAATTACTCATCTTTTATCACATACCCCACTCCACGAACAGTATGAATTAACTTCAGTCCAAATGGCTCCTCAATCTTTGAACGAAGATATCTAATATACACATCTACTGCATTTGTACCACCCGAAAAATCATAACCCCATATATGCTGAAGCAGGGTTTCACGACTAATAACTATATTTTTATTTTCTAATAGATATTGAAGTAAGTCGAATTCTCTCTTAGTTAATTCAATTAAATTTTCATCTACTCTAACTTCCCTCTTAACAGGGTCAAGAATTAAACTGCCAACACTAAGCTCCTTAGATATTTTACCTACGCTGCTGTTAAGTCTTTTTCTAAGAGCTACTCTAATCCTTGCAAGTAATTCCTCAATGGCAAATGGCTTTGTAATATAATCATCTGCACCACTATCAAGGCCCGTAACCTTATCTACAACAGCATCTCTAGCTGTTAGAAGAATAATAGGCACATCAGAAACTCTGCGAATTCTCCTAAGAACCTCAATTCCATTTAATTCTGGAAGCATAATATCAAGTAAAATAAGGTCAAAGGGCTGGGTTGTCGCAAGCTCCAGCCCATCTCTTCCATTAAAAGCTTTATCTACTTCATAGCCTTCATATTTAAGCTCTAGTTCAATAAAACGTGCTATTTTTTCTTCATCTTCAATTATCAAAATTCTTTCCATTAGACTTATCACCTTTTACTTCCTTTTTTAAACTCTCTGCTGCATCTGCAACTGAATCCATGGCACGGTTCACACTTTCATTTCCTAAATCAGGACCAGTGAACATATATCTATATCCGAAGAATAGCCCTACAATTATTAGAGGAATAGTGACCCAGAACATAAACATCAGCAATAATACTAGTACAGTCACTGGAATAGAAATTACTTTCTCGCTGCCTCTCATGACCTCAAAGCTATTCCTGTTTCCTTTGTTTACTAATTCGCCAAACCACTTAAAAAACCTTCCTACCAACTCTCCAAAAGACGAACCATTAGTATCCTTATATTCGCTGTTTAAGTTTTCTCCACTACGACTTTCATTTGCATCTTGGCATCTGTTTCTTGAATTGAAATACCCTCCTCCTTTAGGAGACTTTATACGATTTTGCTTCTCGAGGATTACTATAGCTTCAAGAATGTCTCCATTAGTTTCTTCAAGTACTGCCTTTGCCTCTTCATAAGAAATATTAGCATACTGCCTTAACTTTTCTACCTGTTCTAATGTAACCATATTCAAAACCTCCTGTCGTTTGATATGGTTTTATTATAACAATATAGTATTTAAGTACAATTCAAGAAACATTAAAATTTCATTAAAATTTAAGAACTAAATTAATGAATTAATACTCACACAATTATTAAACTTTGCAAACCTTTCAATACAATCATCAATTTTCTCTTTAATCTCTTTGCTGTTATCAATAGCCTCTTCAAGCCACAGATTTTTTACAATGAGCTGTTTAGATTTTTTATCGTTAACTACTTCAATTCGTCCAATAAATCTATCTCCCGATAACACAGGTAGAACATAATAGCCATATTTTCGTTTATCAGCAGGAGTATATATTTCCCACCTGTACTCAAAATTGAAAATCTTCTCTATTAAATTCCTATCCCAAAGCATGTTATCAAGAGGAGCTATAAATTCTGTTCTTTCAGTAAAATTATCTTTATGTAATACCATATCAACTAAAGGCTTATCTTCTACTAAACAATAAAGTGAATTAGGTATATTCTCGACCTGTATTTCGATGACCTTGCCTTCTGATTTTATCTTATTAAATATTTTATTTCTATCAGCTGATTTTAATCCATCAATTCCTAACCAAGCATCTGATGGCTTATTCCAAAGCATTCCTACTGCGCCAATACGCCTTAGAATATACCACTCCCAGTATTGTTCTAATGTCAAATTAGGATCATCTGCATTAAATATTTCTTTAGGGATATGTTCATTGGCAAGGGCATAGTATTTAATAGTTCCTTTTTTATGATGAATAACAAGATCTCCTTGGAAATACAATGCCTCTAATACTGCTCGTGATAATGTTGCGGAACTCCAGTACCAGTCCACTTGTTTATTAAATCCAATATCTTTAGAAGAAGCAAAACCTTTCTCCTTAACAATTGACTTTATTTCTTCTGCAGCTTCATCAATTTGAGCTTTGCTTCTAACTTTTTGCTTATATGCCTCTCTTTTACGTGAAAAGTATTTCCAGTCATCAATACTAAATATGGCCATATTCTTATCGAAGTAATCTATAAGCCTTCTGTCTATGTATAATAGTTTATAGAGCATATCCTTAGTAAATCCGGCAACTCTTGATTGCAGGACTAGTTCAGAATTTTTCCCACAAACATCAACAGGATCAAACTGTATACAGCCTACTTGCTTTACATAATCACAGACCCCCTCTTCTCCAACAAACTTATAGTCGTCTATTAAGCCTTGTTTTAAAAGTATAAATTGTCTTGCCTGTTTCTTTGTCAGTTTAATACTATCCATGCTTTTACCCCCTTTAGTTCCATTATAATCCAATTAAGGAGAAAAATCAAACATATGTTCTGTGTTCGGTTAAGTTATATATAAGTAAGCAGTTTTAATCTTTATTGTAAAATAAAACTCCAATCTATAAGAGTTTTTGCTCTTTTAGATTGGAGCCTTTATCAGCAAAGCACACTAAAAATTGCATCTTTGAATATATGTAGTTATTATTCTATTTAACTGCAGTTATCATTGGATCAAGGTAAATTGGTGCCTCTAATTCTGTCACTATCTTTACAACCTTTTTAATTACTTCATCTACTGAATCTAAATCTAATGGTCTATTATCCTCAGTATATAAGTCAAATAATTTTGCAGCAGCCATACTTCCACTATATGTAGGTAGTACTTCCTTAAAACCCATTTCTTTTAACCATGAAACTAAAGTTTTCCCTGAAGGATGAATAGTTTTACATACTTGAGCCCTTGTTATCAAGCCTTTTATACCTTCTAAGAAGGAAATAGAAACTTGGTCGAAACTAACTTTTCCATCAGCAGATAATCTCCTTATTAACTCTTCCTCTGACATAGCTATTGTCAACCCATATTGTAGAGCATATTCATTTTCTAAATCTCTATTAAACAGTATTAATTTACATTTGCTTTCAGTTATCCCCTCTATCCATAAGTCCTTTTCGTATCCATCCTTATAGTCGCTTAATGCCTCGTAAAAGATTCTGATGCGTCCTCCTGGCTTTAGAACTCTATATAATTCTTCTATAGTCTTCTTTGGGTCTGGAGTCTGCTCTATTGAGGAAGCTGCCATGATTCCATCAAAGCTATTATCTTTAAAAGGCAGTTTCGTTCCAGATTTATAACTCACAAAGCTGGCATTTTTAATTCCTAGCCGCTCAGCATTTTCTGTACAAGTCTTCACACGTTTCTCAGATGAATCTACTCCTATAACTTCCTTCGCAAAAGGTGCAACTATTAGTGAAGGCCAACCATCTCCTGGACCAAAATCCAACAGCTTTTTCCCTTCGCCTTTTGCTGAGTATAGAAAATCATATAAACTTCCCCTATCTATCCAATGAGATTTCTTTGATGCATCAAAGGCTTGATAAATTATTGGAAGACCATATCCTGATTGAGATTCCATTTCGTTATATATGAATTCCTCGGATGTGGAAAGTTCTGGATTTAACTCGTTCTCTATCCAACTAAAGACATTTTTTTCACTAATAGACTGACTTTTTATTACCATCTAATAACCCCCTAATCATACTCATATTTACTAAGAAATTCTTCAAACTTTTTGACATTTAATTTAAATGTTATGCCGTCATATGAGTTCCCTCTTACAATCTGAGAATTTTTCACTCTATTGTATTCTTCAAAGCCAACTTTTTCTGCCAAGGCAATCATAGGATAATTACCAGACCATGTTTCTGTATAAATATCCATTATACCTCGAGAAAAGTGATACTTTATGAAAGCAGTAAAAGCCTGTGTGCCATATCCTTTGTGCCAGTAAGATGACTCACAAATATCAATTCCAATAGTATGTAAGCATCCTCCTTCCGAGGCTGGTTTCCAGTTGTATTCTTTATCATTAAGATAAGAATTAACACTTCCTATATGTATTCCATCTTTTGTGTCAATTTCAAATCCCCAGCGAAATTCATTGTCATCTTTGTTCTTATTAAGCTTTTGTTTTGCCTTTTCGTAGTACTTTTTGGCATCAAAATTTTTAAGCTGTTCTTCAGATTCCCAAGGGGCATCCCATTCATGCCAAGCAATTTCTTCTGTCATCCATCGAATATCATCAGCAATATCTTCTTCTTTGTAATCTCTTAGAATAATATCCTTATAAGCAATAATCATTCTAACATTCTCCCTTTAATATTTACCAAACTTTTACAACAAATAATTCTGTAAATATAGAGCCTTACCTATTAATAATATACCTTAAATGTATGCAAAAATAGTGGATACATGAGTATCCACTATTTTTAACTATGTTAAAGTCACCTCTATTTTAATTTTAATCATCCCCTTTCCTATATACTGACCGGTCAATTATATTTTCTCATTTTATAATATTAAAATCATAGGAAGAGAATGATTATAATTGTTTTTTACCATATACAATCTTTCTAATAGTTTCTTCACTTAAATAATATATGTTGGCTATTTCATCTATAGGTATACCATTTTTATATAGTTCTAATATTTCTCTATTACGTTCTTCTAATAATTTCCTTGAACCAGTTAAATACCCCCAGCCAACCCTCTTGCTCTTTTTAGGTATGTATACTAATCCTCCGTCAATATACTTCTGTACCTCTTCTAGAAGGTGAGCTGGCAATACTTCTGCACCTTTCTTGTATTTCAAATACTTGTACCTCCCGCAATAAAATATTAGATTTATAAATAGCTAATGTAGCTTTCATCATAATACCCACCTTCCTTCCAATGTATTTGATATTTAATGTAATTATAACATAATTATTGATAATCTGCACTAAATACAATGAGTTATAATAATAAAAAATCCTGTTTAGAAATATTTCTAAACAGGATTTCCTTTTTTCATAAATCTAAGTACTATATTATATTATACACCTGTAAAAAATCTTACTATCAAACCTGCTATCATTCCTATAAAAGGATCTGTAACAGAAGTAACAATAGTGGCAACTCCAGCTACCATAGGTGCTTCACTAAGTCCTGTAGCAGCATTGTCAGGAAATACTACTAAAGCTCCTAAAACGAATAAGAATCCAGCAATAGATTGACTAGGAACGTGTTTAGCTACTTTAGGTAATATCCTAATAACAAGAACAACAGTCATAATAACCATCATCAATACGCCACTTCTCACAGGATTTGGTGCTGCTGCAGTACCACTGATGATAGCTTCAACAGGGCCTCCACCAAAGAAAGAACTTACAGAATCAGCAATACCTGAATATAATGTAATTTTATCAACATCTACTGCTGCTCCTGCAATACTGCCTGTAACGCTAGCGTAAGCAATATTACCTCCTATTTGCAAAGTAACTAAGGCAAGAACACTACGAACAACATTATAGTTGAAAACAAACTTCAATGGTTCAAATTTCTCATTGCTTAAATCAAGAGTACTTTCAACATTATCTTTTTCAGTTTTTTGTGAATAACGATTCACTAAAATGTATACTATTGTACTGACAAATACGCTTATTACAATGGTATATATTAAATCATTATCAGTAAGGAAATAAACCAAAATAGCTGAAGCCATGGAAACGCCGCCTGCTATTTTGTTTTCCTTGCACATTACAATACCTGTCCTAGCTAACATAATACCTACACCTGCCATCATACCATTTAGGATAGCAGGACCGATGAAATCAATAGTTGGATTAAGAAGTCCCAAAGCTCCAATAATTGCCATTATAATACCTGTAAAAAATACTATGTTTAATCTTTCATTTCTATTTTTACCTAATGAGCCTGCCATTACAATAGATTCTGCTTGAAAGGATATAGGGGCAACTTGGCCAAACACTACCATACCTACTGCACCAACTAAAAAACCTGCTGCGGTTGGTAACAATCCAAAACCATAGTTAAGAGATAAAAGCCCCTGAGGTAAACCATTTATTACAACGGCTATTGCCGCTAATAAGTCTTGAAGGAACATAGCTCTCACCGCCTTTGCACATTTTAAATTCTAATACTACTACTTTTAAAAATCCGACTTTAAAAAACTTTGATAAAAACTTAGAAACGTTTTCTTCATCCTTTTACTTTGAGAAGTGATTTATCAATTCGTCACTTGTAACAACATCACCAAATACATAGTCAATATTTTTCAAATATGCTTCATGTAAATCAGGGCTTGTACCTGCTACACAATCTGATAACACTATTGCACGCATATCTCTTTGATGAGCATCTAACACTGTTGCAAATACGCAAACATTGGTTGCAACACCTGCAAAAATTAAAGCTTTTTTGTTTAATCCCTTCATTAAAATTTCAAGGTCAGTAAGGTAAAAGCCAGAGTACCTTCTTTTAATAATCACATAATCTCTTTCATCAGGGGTTAGCTCGTCTATAATTTTTACGCCTTCTGTACCTTCTACACAGTGTTCTGGTTCGCTTCTCTCTAGTTCCATTCCAAAATCAGTTTTCTTTTTATTGTGCATTTCTTGAGTATAAAATACAGGTACATCGTTTTCATAAGCCCATTTCTTCATCTTTAAAATGTTTTGAACTATATCTCTTCCTCCTGGGCATTCAATAGGTGCACCTTCTGCGATGAAATCGTTTTGCATGTCAATAATAATTAGTGCACAGTCCTCTTTTTTTACTTTTGATAGATTGTTAATAGCCATTTTAATCTCCCCTTTTCTAATTTTTTTAAACAAAATAATTTTTAAAATTTTCTGTTTAATATAATTATAGCATTGTATAATCATAGAGTATAATATATAATAAATTATAAATTCAATAGGTTTATCCTATAATAATCAGTGTTTTACCCTAAATGTATAGTAGTAGCATAATTTAGATTTTTCAATTTTGATAAACATATCCTAATTTATATAAGGGGGAACAAAATATGAACTACAACATACTTCGCTATGTCGTCACAGTAGCTGAAGAAGGCAATTTTACTAAAGCTGCCAAGAAGCTTTTTATTTCTCAGCCTTCTTTGAGTCAAATAATCAAAAACGAAGAAAACAAACTGGGTGTTTTACTATTTGACAGAAGTAGTAATCCAATAACTCTCACTGATGCAGGTAAGGAATACGTGCTTTGGGCACGCCAATTGATAGCAGCATATGAAAACATGGAGCGTCGTTTGCAAGACTTTTCTACAAAAGAGGCTTCTACTCTCGAAATAGGAATACTTCCTGAGTGTAGTGCTTTTATTCTTCCAGCACCCTTAAAAGCCTTTCGTGAAGCAAATCCAAGACGATTCGTGCAAATTTATGAATTAAGCAGCAATGAACTTCCAAAACTATTGGACGACCCAAAGGTCGAATTTATTGTAGGTCTTACTCATCCGGACAAATTTACATATTGTAGTGAACCTCTTTATGATGAAAAAATAGTCTTAGCAGTAACTCCTGAGTTTTCCCCAGTAAACAAAGACATTAAAGAGATTGATCTTGCTGATTTTTCAGATGCGCCTTTTGTTATGATGGAAAAAGGACAGTTTCTTTATAATGTCACTCACGCACTTTGCAAAAAAAGCGGATTTGTTCCTAGAGCAGTAGTAGAATGCTACAATCTGGAAACAGCCTTACATATGATAAAGGCTGGTGTTGGAATATCCATTATACCTGATTTAATGGCTCGACTAGTGAATGGACTTGAATATTACGATATTAAAGGGTTTACACCAGAATCTCAGATATCTATAGTTTATCGACGTGACCGCTATCTCACCAAAGAAGCTAGAGAATTAATAGAGCTTATTAAGAGCAATGTATATAATAATTAATTTCATTATTCATTGATATTTAATATTGTTGAAAATGCAAAAATTTTTTTACCCAAAGCTGAATGCTGTTTGTAAGCAAATTTAAAAGAGATTCTTCTATTGAATCTAGAATGAAACTTGAAAATGTGTCATTCTTATAACCAAACTAGAAGAATTCTCTATATTTTATGTTTAAGCTATAGATCTTAAAATTAACTTTTATGTAAATATATTTCTACTTTATTTTGTAACTGTTTTTTATTTAGACCTAGTTTTGTTATATTTAAAAGCAAAGTTAGTATCTCCACAACATTCTTTGAGACAAGAACCTTTATCACTTACAGTCTAAACACCATCAAAACTATATGTCCAACAGAGTGATTTATGATTTATGATTCATATTCCTAATTTAGCAATTAAAACTTAAATGCTCCTGCTTATTAGAAAAAACAATTACTCTCTTATCCCCTTGTATTCTCCACAAATGAACTCCTGTATCTCCTGTTGCTAACCACACATTTGTATCTATAGGTAAATTAAGAAAACTCCTATAAAGCATAGTTATTATTCCACCATGAGCTACGATACATATTGTAGTTTTATCTTCTGTATCCTTTATTGAATGTATTAAGCTAGCAAGAAAATGCTCTGCCCTACTTCTAAAATCTATCAGCGATTCTCCTTTTTCAACTGATTGAAAATACTTTCTTCCTCCCTCTGGCTCAGGGTATTTAAGCCTAGCTTCTTCTCTTAGAAGTCCTGCTAAAACTCCATTATTCCATTCCATTAAATTATCGTTAAAAATAACTGATTGATTCATTTTGCTGCCAATAATCTCTGCTGTTTCCTTCGCTCTTTTTAGTGGACTTGCAATTATCATATCAAAAGTATATCTTTCTTTTAACCACATAGCCAATTTTTCAGCTTGTTCTCTACCCAAATCAGTTAATGGAAAATCTGCTCTTCCTTCATGCCTACCTTCAATATCAGCTACGGATTGTCCATGCCTAATAACCACTAGCTCAATCATCGCTATCCCTCCTACCATATAGGTACTGCCATTATAACGATAGCACCTAATTTTACCTTTATTATATTCTACAGGAAAATATATCTCAATAGTAGGGTGTCTAATAAGTATAATAAATTAGTTCTTAACTTAAAACAACGAAACCACTTAATAAAATCATTAATAAATATTTTTTGAACAAGTATTATGTGGATAAGATCTTCTGTCTACTACACAAACCCATTAGGCTAAAACACCGTATAATGCAGAATTCTGTATTTTTCTTATTCATATTGGTATAATAAAAATAAAATTATATTGGGAGATGAAAGAAAATGGAGTTAAGCGCTTTTAATTATGGAGCTAATGCAGTAGGTTTCGTCAAAAATGGAAAAAAATATGGTATGATATGTGCATGGGCAATGCAGGTAGATTATGATAAGATTTTGATGCTTTTAGGCGCTCAAAGCTCAACTGGAAAGCAAATTAAAAAAGGTGATATTATTGGAGTTAGTGCGCTAAATGAACATCAACAAGATGTGGTAGACGCATTAGGCGATGGTCATTCTGAAGATATGGATAAGTACATAAACATTAAATACTCAATAAATGATTCTGCCATATTGATTGACGATGCAAGTAACTGCATGGTTGTAGAAGTACTTGATGTACTACACCTTGAGGGAATTGAAGAAGATAATTTAATCTATGGTCTTATAAAATCATATGTAAGTAATGATTCTAAAAAATATTGCTTATCCTAACTATGATAATCATTTTTTCATCAACTTTTCAAGAAGTATAGCAAAACTATTTAATAAATAGCCTGCTATACTTCTTTTTTCCGTAAATAAAAAATTTCAAGAAAAGCTCATAGTAAATCATTAAAAATCAAGAAAGCTTTTCTTGAACTGCTGCATAAGCGACTTGTACGAAATCAAGGATTTCAGTAAACTTATTATATCAAGTCCTTAAAATCTTAAAATAATGTAATCAAAATAGGACTTTCTTATTCAGTATAATTATAAAAAAGAGCTAAATCAATGAGTTTCAACTGTTAGTTTTGATTTAACCAATCTACAACAGCTTGTATTACAATAGCTGCACCTTTCCAAAGCTCCTTTTCATCTATATCAAATTTAGGATTATGATGTGGGTAAAACTGTCCTTCTATTTCTCTCGGATTATTTAAATAAAAGAATGTACCAGGAACCTTCTGTAAAAAGTAAGACATATCTTCTGCTCCCATAACTGGCACTTTCATCTCTATTATGTCTTTTTCATTCACTATCTTCTTAGCTGATTTTACAAAATCTTTAGTAAAGCTCTCTGAATTTACTACTGCCGGATAGCAAAACTCATAGTCTAACTCATAAGTTGCTCCGTGAGCCATAGTGATCCCCTTTATTATTTCTTCTATTCGCTTACATATTCTTTGCCTAGTATCCTCGTTTAATGTCCTTACAGTACCCTCTAATTCTACTACATCAGGAATTATATTTTGATTAAACCCTCCTTGAACTCTTGTAATAGACACTACTGCCGGCTCTACTGGCATTATCTCTCTGCTTACTATAGCTTGAAGCGCCAATACTATTTCAGATGCAATTACAATGGGATCAATTGATTGATGTGGATATGCCCCGTGTGCGCCCTTGCCAATTATTTTTACAAGAATTCTATCTACTGCTGCCATCATTGTTCCGTAGCATACTGAAATTGTTCCTGCAGGAGCCTCTTTGTTTAAACTTCCCATATGCATTCCGATTACAGCATCTACCTTTGGATTGTCTAAAGCACCTTGTTCTATCATAAGCTTCGCTCCACCTGGATACTCCTCTCCTGGTTGAAATAACAGTTTTACATTGCCTTTAAAGCTATCTCTATTTTCATATAAGACTTTAGCAACTCCAAGCAAAACTGCAGCATGTCCATCATGTCCGCAAGCATGCATACATCCATTAGTTGACTTAAACTCTAATCCTGTTTCTTCTCTTATTGGCAATCCATCCATATCTGCTCTTAAGGCTATAGTTTTGCCACCTTCTATCCCCTTAATTATGCCTACTACTGCATTACCATTTACTAAAGTGTGGTATTCTATCCCTATCTTATCTAATTCCTCAGTAATGAATTTTACTGTTTGAGGTAGATTTAGACCTATTTCTGGAATTTGATGTAGACTTCTTCTCCATCTGATTATTTCCTGTTCAGCCTTCTTCACTTCATCCCTTACATTGAACATTAGTTTCCCCCTCTAACCAATTTACTGTTTAATAATCCTATCTTTAATTAATTCAATATTTTAAAACATCTTTTTACTTTTTATATTAACTTCATACTGCAAAAATTTCTATATTAATTTTCAGAAAGTGTAATAAATAGGAATAATAGTCTTTCGTAAAGTTCATTTCTTTAAATAAAATACTTGTACAAAGCTAGATAACTCGTTATAGAAAAATTCTTTCCAGATAATACAAAAGAGATTTTCGTCTATATTCAGAATAAAATCTACAAACACATGTCATTCTATCCCAATGCCACAAAAGACGAAAAATCTCTTCAATTCCTTATATTCAAGAAAATATGTATAAACTCTTTTTAATGAAATGAGATTAAATTTTAAACCTACTTACTTGCTCATTTAGCTTTTTAATTGCTTCAGATAAGTTATTAGCATTATTAGCCATTGTCTCTATAGTTGCTGCCTGTTCTTCCATAGAAGCTGACAATTCTTCTGTTGATGCAGCTGTTTCTTCTGTTATAGAAGATATACTTTGAATAGCTAGTATTGCTTCTTCTTTGTTATTGTTTACATTATTTAAACCATTGCTTAAATCCTCTATGGCATTAATAGAAGTTAATATAGAAGAAATTATCTCTTCAAAAGCTTTCATAGCTTCATTTATAGTCTTATCAGCATCACTTATTGACTCTTCAGAAGCATCCATATTTTTCTTTGTAGCCTCAACTTCTAACTGTATAGAGTTAAGAATATCTTCTATTTCATTAGTAGCTTGGCCAGTTTGCTCAGATAATTTTCTTATTTCCTCAGCTACCACAGAAAAACTTCTACCCGCTTCACCTGCTCTAGCTGCTTCTATAGCTGCATTTAAAGCTAATAAATTGGTTTGCTCTGATATACCTTTTATGGTATTTAAAATAATTCCAATCGAGTTTGATTTTTCTAGTAAGGAGCTAACATTTTTTGAAACTATATCAGTATATTTATTTGTTATAGTGAACTTCTCAACCATATCTTTCATTGCTTTTGAGCCATCTTCACTTAATTTTTGAACTTGTAAAGAGTTATTTACAGCTATTTCTCCATTTTCTACGGCTATTTTAATCTCATCTGCTAGTTTTTCTAACTTCATTGAACCCTTTTCAGCATCTTCAGCTTGTTCCATAGCAGCCTTGGCTAACTCATTTACAGTCTTAGCTACCTCATTTATAGCTTGACTACTTTCATAAGTAGCTGCAGTAAGGCTATTTGTATCTTCGACAACATTGTTTATAGTTTCATTTATTGCCATTATGGTTTTTTTCATTTCGTCCCTTAATTTTATTGCTGCTCTAAATATAGTTCCAGATTCATCTTTCCTATTTACCATATCCTTTATTTTTTTGGTTTCTTCTATGTCTGTTAAATTTAAATTAGCAGTATCATTTAATATATCAGTGGCAATTACTAGTGGATTAGATATTCTTTTTCCTATAATTAAAGCTACAAACATAGATAGAATAGATGCACATATGATAACGCCTACTATAATGTTGATTGTAATATATAAATTTCTAAATATCTCATCCTCAGGAACAGATACCATGATAATTTTACCATCATCTAGTTTTGAAAAAGCCATAATTTTATCTTCATTATCAAAATCAATTTCTAATATTCCGAAATCTTTGCTTTCCATTTCATCTGCTGTACTGCTGTATTTGCCATTATCTAATGTTCTTAGGTTGCTACTTGTATCTAATGTAGGATGTAGTAGAAAATCTAAATTACTATTAAACATAAATGCATAGCCAGTTTCATAAAGCTTTATGTCTTCTACTTGTTTTTGTAAATTCCCAACCTTCATATCTGCTCCAGCTACTCCAATAGCCTCATTGTTAATAATAATAGGCATTGAATATGTCATTACGCTCGTACCAGTAGCAGTTAAATAAAAGTCACTCCAAGTAGGTCCTCCTGCTTTTATTGCACCATAATAGAAAGAAACTGAGGGGTCATCTGGATCTATTCCTGCTATATTAGTGATTTCAGAACGTATTACTTCGTTTTTATCGTCAACAACATACCAAACTCCTTCTGATTTTCCAGTATACTTAGGATCAAAATTTATACTTACCCCTGCACTTTTTCTAGTCTCTTTAGCTATTCTTTGAAGTATAGGACTCAAGACAGTTTCAATATAATTTTCTAGATATCCTTCTTCATATAACCTTGTTGTATCAATAGTCCCCTCCACTATCTGATACATATTCGATACCACAGTTTCATATATTGCTAAGTCTTTATTAAATTCCTTGGTATAGTTTTGTACTGTGGCAAGAAGATTGTTTTTTGCTTCATTCCCAATTACATTTGTACTTCTTATAATACTTGTGACCCCAACAACTACAGACATAACTGCAGAACAAATTAAAACTACTAAGATAATTTTGGTACTGATTTTTTTCATTCTCCTCCCCTTCCTCCATAATAAATTACTTTAACATTATCGACACTTTTTGATAAAATATTTACTATTTTTACTAAAAATTAATAATATCTTTAGCTCCTCATACGTATTACCTTTTCTATTGATACGAAATTTTTCCTTCCATAGTGCTTGTTTCCTTTCGGGTAATCTACACCAATTTTAAATTGGCTATAAAATTTTTTAATAATCTACATTTAACTATTGAAATTCTCTATATTAGATTCGTTGAAAAATATAGGTGTTCGTGATATATTTTTGATGTTGTTTAGAAAGAGCATCATTTTTCTATTCACTTTTACTAAAATAAGGAGGATTAAAATGAAAAATAAATGCTTCAAAATCATTAATCTACTGATAGTTTTTATTCTAGTAATGGCTATGGCAGTAGGGTGTTCAAATGAAACAACAACTACTCAAAATAATACTTCTACAAACGAAAATACAGAAGTAGCAAGTCAAAATGACACTTCTGCAAATGAAAATGCAAAAGTGGCTGAAATAAAAACTATGACAGGTGAAGAACTCGTAAAACAAAACTCAGGAAAAGAAAAGGATAAGGTTTTAATAATTGATGTTCGTTCACCAGAAGAATATAAAGCAGGACACATTCCAAATGCTATCAATATTAATATCGATGAATTTGAACAAAGACTAAGCGAAATTGAAGATTTGAAAGATTTCCCAATAATTACTTATTGTAACTCTGGCAAAAAGAGCGGGCAAGCTGCAGAAATATTAGTAAACAATGGTTTTAAAAATGTAACTAATGCGGCTGGTGTTAAGCAATTCGAATATGATTTAGTTCATTATACTGATTTAAGAGGAGCTGCTTTTGAAAAATTCATAACTGAAAACTCAGATATAGTATTAGTAGATGTTAGGGAAGAAAGCCAAGTTAAAGAAGAAGGAATGATTGAAGGAGCTATCAATGTTCCATATAATGCTGTAGAAGCAAATCTTGATAAATTACCAAAAGATAAAACTATAGCTTTATATTGTAATACAGGCACTAAAAGTGCAGAAGTTGCTAAACAGCTTGAAGCTCTTGGTTATGAAAATATTGTAAACTCAATTGAAGGAGTAAAAGAATACAATTTTACACTAGTAAAATAAACATTTATAAAAAACGTTGGAGTACAATACTCCAACGTTTTTTTATAGTTAATTACAATAGAGAAGCTCTATTAATTTTCTGTTATCTAGTTTTAAGCTAAAAGGAAAAAACTACTAATATAAAGTTTTTGCTCAATAAGCTATGTTAAGTAAGTAATATTTTAATTGATTTAAAAATTTATATGTTCAGTAATTCATCTCCTTATATAGCAGTTCAGTACTACATAGGTTATTATTTTTCAAATCTTAAAAGATTTCGTTCTGCTTTTGATTCATTGTTTATGTATTTCTTCTTCAATTCTTTTCTTTACCTTCTCAGGATCATATTTATCTATAAAGGCCTGTTTTTGTTCTTCTGTAAGTTCTGGAGGAGTAAATTCTATTGTAGTACCATCAGGATATACTCTCATCAGCACAAAATCGTCAGCTTCTCTTATAGACTCTCCATATGCAGGATTCCCATCTTCATCATAGTGAATTGCATAGTATGTTGTTTTTTCTGGCCCCAAAATATGCTCTATACCCGCTTTTGGATAATAATATCTAGTATACCCTTTAAAGCTAACAGTAACATTTAATCCATCTTCTGTAAAAAATTGAACAGAAGAATTGTAACTTGTCCCAGCTTCCTTGTCCTCATCATTATTTGTCATAGAGTTATCTAATTCTTCTTCAGGCAACGCTGGAATTTTTCTTTGATCTTTTTCTAAAAATCTAACTAAAATTGTACTAGCTTCTGCTCTTGTAGCATTTTTACCAAAACTAAAGCTTCCATCAGGAAGACCTGTTATTATGCCTGAAACAAATGCCTTTAAAGCAATATCTTGTGAAGAAAAATCTAAAGTTGAGTAATCAGTAATTAAGGTTGAATAATTTATGTAATTGTCGGGGATATCTAAACTTAATCTGCTATTGATTTCTCCTGCCCTTACAATCATCCTAGCCATTTCACCACGTGTTATGTATCTATCATAGTTTTCAAATTCACCATCTTTTATAATCCCTAGTTCTTTTGCTTTATTTAAATACCCTTCTGCCCAATAATTCCCTTTTGGAGTGTCAGTTTCGTAACCAAGAGCTACAACTAATATTTTAGTGAACTCTGATACAGTAATATTATTATTTGGCTTAAAAGTACCATCTGTATATCCATTTATATATCCTTTTTCAACTAAAGTTTTGACATATGAATAAAACCATTCAGTCATATTTATATCAGAAAATCTCTGAGTAAAATTTGCTTCACCAGCCATTACATTTATTGGCAAGCTAATTAAGAGTACAGACGCTATAAAAACCATAATAATCTTTCTCATATGTAATTCGCCTCTCTTTTGTGTTTTAGTTAATCTCTCTTTCCTCGGAATCAGCCTTACTAAAATCATAAACTCTGTCAATTTTATGAAATCTTCCATACTCAGTATATATACTAGTAGGCTCTATTACGTATTTACCAGTTTTATCTATAAACCCATGTCCTTTATTATCTTCATAAACTAAAGCTAAACCTTCTGAAAAACTTCTTCCATCATAGAATTTGGGTTCTATAACAAATTTACCAGTTTTGTCTATGTATCCTACTGGAGAACCAAGCTCAAATTCAGTTTTAACTGCAGCAAGTCCTTCAGAAAAAGGTTCACAAAAATAGAAATTTGGTTCTATTATCATATTTCCATTCTTATCAATATAACCAGACTTAAATCCTCCAAAGCTAACTTCGGCTAAACCTTCTGAAAAAGAACCACAAGTGGAATATATTGGTTCTATAACAAATTCACCAGTTTTATCCACAAATCCCCATCCACCTTCTTCGCTTGCATTTGAAGCTCTAGACAAACCTTCACTAAAACGAAGTTCAAATGATGTACTTATGTTAGGTGTAGCTGTATAATTTCCTAATTTATCTATAATTCCAAACACATTATTCTCTATATCTGATACAACGAATGCATAGCCTTCTGAAAAGTAATAAGCAAGCTCAAATCTTGGTTCTATTACAAATTCTCCTGTGCTATCTATATAACCTACTTTACCATTATCCTGTGATATTATAGGTGCTAACCCTTCTGAAAATCTTGATATACTTTCAAGAGAAGGCTCTATTATATAATTTCCACTTTTATCTATATATCCCCACATATCATCCACTTTTACAGCAGCTACTCCTGAAGAAAATATATCCGCATTATCAAACTTAGGCTCTATAACGAATTCACCAGTTTTATCAATATATCCCCACTTACCGTCTAACTTTGCTGGCGCAAGTCCTTCACAAAAATCCTTAACATCTTCAAATCTTGGTTCTATTACAAAAACTCCAGTTTTATCAATAAAACCTGCTATATATCTTTTAGGATTATTAGGATCTTTGTATCTGGCAGCAGCTACTACATCAAAGTCCTTTTTTACAAACTCAGGAATCTTATATTGGGCCTTATTTTGTTCATCTTCATCTTTATTTTCATTTTCATTCTCATAAGCTATTTCTCCAAGAGATTCATTTGTTGAATCCACTATCGTAGAAAATAATCCTAAGATAGATGATGCTATGAATACCACTACGGATAACGATAAAGCAACAATTGACTTAGCTAAACCCTTCAACTGTTTATTTGATTTCAAAATTCGTATTAAAGATACTATACTAGAGAAAAAAATGATAATGGACAGTATGATTGTGAGTTTATTTATAGATTTTATAATGTTAGCTTGCTCTTGGGTAATTGCAGTTACTATTGCAATAACATCTACTAAAAGAATTACTAGTAAAGAATATAAACATATGCTTGCGAGTTTAGATTTTCTCATAAAATACCTCCAGATTTGATAAAATATAAGATATCAATGATAGTCACAAATCCCGTATCTATCAATTGAATATGTAATATCTTTAATAAGTAAAGCCTTATTATTTGTGTAAGTCTCGAACTCACTATCTTCCATCATATATCTCCTATCTCTTCTAAATCCAATCTAAAACCCTCTAGCCAAAACAGAGTATCTTCCATTTTTTTAGCTCAAACTCATATTCGAGATCTGAATATAATAATAATCTGTTATTAAGAAATCACAAATAACTAAGTACTTAAATCATCATTATTTCTCTATGTACAAAAGTTATAATTTATTGCGATATCTATTAGCTTCGTTAACTATATCATCATTACCTAGTACATCAATAGTTTTATTGCTTTGACCACATCCAGCAATAATCGCTAATACCAAGTGTAAGCACTGATAAAATTACCTTTTTCATATCTTTTTCACTCCTTTTAGTGTAAAATTTATTCTATCTTGTTATTGATGTTTTTTGTTAAACACATTTATCAACAACATACTTAATAGTATAAAGAGATTTTTTAATATTTTCAACATTTTATGTCAAATAATGTAAAAAATGTTGGAGTGAACACTCCAACATTTTTATAACTAATAAGAAAAGTACTACTCTAATATTCTTACTTTAAGGACTTAACCTAATGGATTTTAAGCAGATTGCAGAAATCTTTGACTTCAAGCAAGTTGCTTATGTAGCTGCTCGAGATAGTATCCTTCATTTATATGAAAACTTTTCCCTATAAAAATATACTAAGCAAGTAAATATTTTACTTGATCTGAAAAGCTCATATGTACTGGATCCCATTCCCTCATAGGACAATTTATCATTTCAAATGATATTCCTAAAGCATTTATAAATTGGTTAAATTTTTCATCCAACCAAGGAGGAACCCAAGCCCCTGATCTGCATATATGAACTGCATATACTTCAGTATCTATATCCAATTCATTTAAGCTTAAGTAACGAATATTAAAGGTCTTGTTAATTTGTCTGAAATATTCTGGCTTTTCAGCAGTATGTGGACTATAAATAATATTAGCTTCATTGACTTGTCTATCCTTCAAAAGTTTACCAAGCCAATTAGCACAATTGACTTCAAAATCTAAAGAAGAAAGGCCGCCATATCCTAAGTCAGAATGAGCATCAAAAAGATACACTATATTACAGTCTTGATTTACTGCAATGTCATAAGATAATGCATGTGAATCCGAAACATAAACTCTTATATCTTTTACAAATATAAAATGTTCTTTTATCTTTTCCCAAAATGTATTTACCTCCGGGGATAGCTTGAAGGAATCTTGAATATTTACTCCCTGGGCCTTTGAAAGGATATACCGTTTGTACCATAGATTAACAGTAGTATCTATGTTCTCTGTATAGGAACCCCAGTTTTCTTTTTGTGTATAAATAAAATAGTCCCAATCTACAGATAATAAAGTCCTTTTCATAATATCACCTCTAGACATAGAACTAATTTATCATACTATTTTCAGCTATCCTTACAGCTTTTTACTTTCTCATATTTTTTTTAATATCTTCTCCATAAAATACTTTTCATTTATTAATGGATAACCCTTTTGAACATATACTACTTTATATCCATATTTCAAATAAAAAGGCTTCGCTTGAAAATTCATAGTAGTCAAAAATGCTCGTGTACAATTATTTTCTACCCCTACTTTCTCTGCTTCAAACAAAAGTTTCTTACCTAAGCCTTTCCCACGCTGGTCTTCTCTGACCCAAAGAAAATCAACTTCTAACCATTGGCCAACAATAGTGCATACAATTCCACCTATTAACTCCCCATTTTCATCTTCTTCCGAAATGACAAATTTAGGCTCATCCTCTATTTCAAAGAAGCTAGAATTGTATTCCTGCAGTTTTCTACGTACTTTTAATATGTCATCCTCTGATGGAGATAAGTTTAAAATATGATTCATTAAATACTCTCCTCTCATGACTAGTAAAATATTATTCAAAAAAATGACATCATCCTTCAATATCTTCTTTTGTAAGTCTGCAGTTCCATATTCTATCACAATTACAATCATCTAATCTATTCAATGGCTCTAAATTTTAAATAATTATGAGCTATTTACAAGTTGCTAAAATTAAATAGTAATTTTAAAAGCTCATTTTCTATAAGCTTTGTCCTTATGCTAAAATTTTAATTCTAAGACTTTTAATCATATAATCTCGCAAATAATTAATTTCTGTATTTTACGCTCCAACTACTAAAAAAAGCCTTTTTGTTAAATCTAGTGCTAACCCCTGTAAAGAGCTTTAGTTTTTCTACTAAACGCTGAAGTAGTACGGTATAAGTTTTTAATGATAGTAATCTATAAAAAGTTTAATTACCAAGATTTAGAAGACCAAAAACAAAGGCTCCAGTATTCTTCTGGTGCAACTATCCTTCCCGTATCGTCTACCAAGCCCCAAATTTGCTCGTCATGACTAAATTTAAATAACCTCGTATTTTTCATATGTTCTATATATGGACATTGGAATAAAACTCTGTTATCTTTAAGGTCTTTTAGCACATATTCATCAGAAAATTCACACAACACTATCCCTCCGGATAAGTATACAAAATCCATTTGCAGCATTCTTGATTTTGCAAAAAAGTCACGGATATTTTTAACAGCTTTGAAAGCCCATAGGACATCATTGCATATAGGTAATTCACGACTGTCCTCAGGAACAAATTCAAGATTTATGTAGCTTGCTTTCTCTAATTCCTCGCTAAAATCCGCGAAAGCTTTAAATTGGATGGCATTTTCGATTAACTGCTTAGCTTTATCATAAAGAATAACACACAATGTCTTCCAAGCAAGTTCAGAGCTCTTTATTTCCTCAATATTATTTGATTGCAAAATTTCCTTAATTTTGTAAGCATCCTCGGAGGTAATAGTCATGGTATCCTCAGACATTTCAAGATTAATAAGTCCTATTAATTCTGCTACAACTTCTGGTAAATTATGTTTTTGGATTAGTTCAGCAGCATATATGCTGATTTCATTAGGAAATACAAAATCATACTCCTGCCATTCAGTATTATCTTTACTAATATCTCTATTTAAAGAAGTAAAAGTTACATCAGCCATACACTTCCTCCTTAAAAATATATTATTTAATATTCAGTTTTTTGCGGAGCATCTCTATCCCAACTATTTATAAATTTTTAAAAAGAAAATTTAAGTTTTTCTATATGAATTCTTGATTCGCAGTTAGTTCTACATTATATATAATGAAGCTTTTTTATTTCAATAATTGCTGAAATATACATTTATATAATCTTAGGCAGAATGAAAGGCATCTATTTAAATATAGCAATAAGCTTTTGCTCCAAAAAGCTTATTTAGCCAACCCAGCTAAATTAAACAAGAATTCATTGCACTATAATATCATATATTAGCCTATAGGAATATTTTATCATAAAATAATTTTCAAAGATAAAAATAAAATACTCTCACTGGATAATTGACTCAAATTTGACTTACACAAAATAAAAAATTTCTCTAATTTACTACTCATTTGCGAAAAGCACTTTTAAAAAACATAAAATTAGACCTCCACTTTTTCCTATAAAAAAACTGCCTACCTTCATAGTAGACAGTTAAACATTAACTAAATTAGGAAAAGAGGTAAGTTTTGGTGTAATTATTATATACTATTTTTATTCTCTAAATACTTCACAATAAGTTTATCTAATTTTTGGCTTAATTCCAATATCTCTGCACTAGTGAGTATTTTATTATTTTGTATAGCTTTTCCATTTAATTTATCCCTTATCTCTTCAAGTTCTTTTAATAAATCTTGAGATCTACCATTTCTTTCTTTTTTATCTTTTTTTATCTTCTTTTCTATATATAAATCTTTATCCGCCATTTCTATCATATCCTCCAAGCTTACTAAGCAGTCACTATGGGCTACTCCTGCACTTATTTGAATATTCATCCCCTCTTTGACTGCCATTTTATTAATTTCTTGACGAATTCTACTTATTACTTTCTTAGCATTATTATCCCTTTGATTAGAAAGTAAAATTATAAATTCGTCACCTCCATATCGTATTCCTAAGTCCCAATCCTTTCTAATGCTGTTTTTTATTGCTTGTCCAACTATTTCTATTACTCTATCTCCCATCAAGTGTCCAAATTCATCGTTAACTGCTTTCAAATTATCAATATCAATAAGTATCAATGAAAAGCTTTGTCTCCTAGGACAAATCATCACACCACTTTTAATCTGTTCTAAATAATTTTTATTATACAGTCCTGTAGCAGTATCTATTAGCATATCTCTACAATTTTTACACTGAGGATACTTTGGAATAGCAATAATCTGGTAATAAACTTTACCTGCAATATTAATCCTATCAATAAAAATATTATAGTCATCTAGACCATATTCAGCAGGCAGTTTTTCTATTAATTTATCTGAAACATTTAATTTTTTAAGATACTGACTAGCTACTTGATTATCAATATTAGCAGATTGTATTTCATACTTTTCATTTACTATAATATGGATTATTTTGCTTACTTCATGGTCCTTCCTATACATTACAAAGCCCTCCAGATTTCATATTTTGTTCTTTATTAGAACATTCTTAGATATCTTCACAAAAATGCAATCTAATAAAGAACTCAAAGCTATATGTTTATGAAATTAACATTTACAGGATTAAATACTGCAGGCTCTAGGATAAAAACTGCATGATTAGAACCAATATGATACAACAGGGACTATCAGTGGAACTCAAGATATTAGCAGATTATATAGATAGGTTAAGTAGTTTGAAGTTTAGGCGGCAGAAAAGAGTTGTAACTGATATTGAACTTATAGTTTATCTCAAGTACTAAATATAAGGGACTCCTTAAGGCAAGATAAATAAACTATACTCCGGCGCAGATTTATTAAACTATTATATAAACCTAACTATAGATTCTTAATCCATTATCACAGCACATATCTACTTACTTTTACATTTTTATTATTACCACTCATTCATATAATGTAAACAAAAAATACATCTAATCATACCATAATATATTATTGTATTCGCTCTGCTTCACACCTCAATTTAAAAAAATATCTTACAAGTTCACCTTCGTCTTTTATCGATTCTTTAAGCATATTTAGGGTTCTTTTCCCGACTCTCCTATCTATCAGTGCCAATGCCTTAATAATAGGATTGTCAGACTTCAATGATTCTTCAATAGGGAAATTTAAGAATCTTTCTGCAGCTTCGAGAAAATCATATTGTGAAAAAATACATTGTTCCGTCACTTTCTTATGTGCTATATCACTAATGCTTCTATTTCTAGCTATTTGAGATAATATATCTTCTGAAAAACCTTCAGTTCTTAGTATTTCATACATTCTATCTTGCTTAAAAACATCTTGTTCAAAATAAATATCTTTACTTTTCTTTAATTCTTTTTCTGCATTGAATACTGCAATTTCCTTCTTTATAGTACACATATTTACAACTTCTTTTCCGTTTACCGTTATATATGCCCTACCCGCTTGATCGTGAGCCTTTCTATAATTTGTAATCCAAAATTCTACCCTGCCTTTTAAGCTTGGGCAAATAAAATCTTCTAATTGCTTCTTTAATTTACTCCATTCCATGTTTGCCCTCCATTGATTGATATGCACTTTTCAAACATATTTTATCATATTAAGCTTTTTATGTATTATAGCATCAAAATTATTACTTAGGTACATTTGTAAGTATAATAAATATCACTTAATTTTCGCTGATTAAAGAGCTTAAATTTGTGAGTTTTAAGAATCGAAATGAAAATAAAGTTTAGAATTATTTTCATTCCTCCATTCTATTTTATCTTCTAACTCATTAATTTTATTATACTTGAAATTAATGCCTTAGACTTTTCTTCCCTTGAAAATCCTAATAAAAAACACATGGTCTATAGAAGTTTCCTTAATCTAATAAACCATGTGTTTTACTAGAATTTTATTTATTTCATTTTAAACTTTTATAAAATAAAAAAGCTGATTTGATGGAGACATAGATACAAAATCTAGGGTTAAATGGCAGTAGAAATGAAAGAATACATTATACATTTATTACTTGAGGAAATTGCATAATTAGTATTTTATAAAACGGAAAAAAGAGCATAGAATGATAGCCCATTAAAAATGAGTTTTTAAAATTAACATTCAGCTTTATAAAGTATTTACAAAAAAAACTCTTATTTTAATATTTTAATTTGTTTATGATTTTAGGCAACTTTGTTTATTGACTGACTTCTGTTTAAAGCAATTGTTCCTGCAACAAGTGATATACAGTTAAATAATGCATG
>Ga0134092_1000672_pt1 | contig 33693 bp, 31 predicted proteins | sample 3_6taG_FD_94454 | JGI IMG/M metagenome (GOLD analysis project Ga0134092, IMG submission 94454) | Switchgrass degrading microbial communities from high solid loading bioreactors in New Hampshire, USA - 3_6_20_6_A3 metaG | ecosystem: Engineered > Bioreactor > Semi-continuous > Anaerobic >... | reverse complement strand
GGGGTTAAAACCCCTCTGAATGAAGTCTCGTTCAACTAGTACTGTTTAGTTTTCAAAGTCCATGTTTTGTCAGCTCATCGCGCCGACTTTTATATCCTATCACGTCTTTAACAAAGTGTCAATATATATTTTCGACATTTTGTATAACTCTTTGATGTGTGCCTGCCGAAGCAGGAACTTTATCTTATCATCTTTTTCGTCTTATGTCAACATGTTATTTGTTGCTAATTTTCATGTCCTGTTTAGCGACAGGACCTTTATATTATCATGTTGTTTATATTATGTCAACAAGTTTTTGTTTCTATTTTTCTATCAACAATATACAGGTATATTATATGTAATATCATCAACATTATAATTAAAATGTAAAATTTCATCAAAAATCTTTATCATATTCACTTATTATTTTAGATAAGGTAAAATTTATTATATACAGCAATACATATATTATTCAGTTTTGAACCATATGAGGTTGATGAAATGAATGAGAAGCTAAAAATTCTTTACTATGGATTTATGAGCTATATATATATTCCAGAGAGAATCAGAAATATTGAAGAAAAAAAGCTTCTTCATATATCTGATACACCGGTAATCTTTTTTGATTCACTCAAAAAACTATTAACTGACCTTTCGCCGCATATTATAATACATACGGGCGACATGGTGGATAATATAAAACTGGAAATATACAAACATCTCCTTCCCAAATATGAGCAGCATGTGAAATCTATAGTTGAAATTCTTGAAAATTCAACCGCCGAGCAAATATATATATGTGCAGGCAATCATGATAATATAGAAGTTTTAAGAAAATACACCAGAAGAAGCAGCATTGTTGAGGAATGCTCAAAGATAGAAGTATTTAATAAGCAGGCTACACTAAGCCATTATCCCATGAAAGTAGTTGAAGACCCTTCGGATTATAATTTCTTTGGACACGACATATCCTTAAGAAATGATATGATAAACAATAAAGTATATCTTAATGGCGTTTCAACCATTAACATACTTACCAGCGAAACTAACAGGCTATTTCATCTTCCTTATCCCAAATTTGTAGATGATGCAAGACTTATGAAAGGTAAAATCGGATTGTAAAACCTTATGGATATAATATATAAACAGGGTGGTGATCATCAATGATATCATTAGTACGAAAATCAAGCAAGCACCTGGTTATTGAAACAAATGATATGAATGCAATTGAAAACTATTTTATAAACAATCTCAAGGCATTTAAATCAAGCCTTTATACTATATCTTCCAAAACAAATGAAGACTATACTATTGTATATATTACTAATGATTTAAGCAAGCCGGCAATATTACATAAAGATACCCAAGTATACATGCTTCCCTTGGATTCTGATGAGATTTTATGCAGAATAACCAACGATAAAAAGCATCATTTGGTCAAAAGCCTTAGAATAGCACCCAGACAAATAATTATGAGATATTTTGGTAACCTTGACAAGATCATTTACTCCATATTGAAAGATTATGAAGGCAAGACAGCAAATTTAAAGGATTCTGCTTTGAACTTTGAATTGACCGACAGCATTATAGTATTTACTGAAAAACCTCTGAGCAGAAATCTAAGTTTGGATGATATGAATGAAAAGTGTGTATTGGTCAAAAAACCTTTTAAAGAGTTGTATAGGAATATTAAGCTGAATTTACTCAGATATCTGAATGAAGGATTAGAGAATAAAAACTGGTATGAGTTAGATATTCGCATATATGATATATACAATGCTTACCATTTGCACTATAGAAGGCTGAGGCATGTCCTCGACAATCTGGAGTTAGGGCTTGTATTGGGAGAAAACTGGTCCAGAGATCGGGCTGTTATGCTTATGACAGTAGGTGTCTATAGCATTAAGCTCTTTACACTCCATGAACCAAAATATATAAAGAAGATATTGATGGGTCTTGAGTTTTCTTCAGATAATGAAAGACTGTGCGATTATGATTTATACTATAAGAAAAAGAAAATAAGCTGGATTGATATTGCTAAAAACAAAAAGGAATCCCGGTTGGATGTGGCAGCAAGATGCAGAAAAGAGCTTATCGATATGCTTCCGCCTTCCTCCGTAGAGTACATTAATGATTTAGAAAAAGAAATAATAAAGAATACGCAAAATTAAGGCATGGAGTTTTACCCCATGCCTTTTTATTAGTCTAAAGGTTTCATTGTTGGGAATAGTATTACATCTCTGATGGAATAAGAGTCTGTCAACAGCATTATTACTCTGTCAATTCCTATTCCCATACCTCCTGTAGGCGGCATGCCAACTTCAAGGGAATGTATAAAGTCTTCGTCCATTGCATAGGCTTCATCATCGCCATATTCCCTCTCCTGAAGCTGCTGCAGGAATCTTTCTCTCTGCACTATAGGATCGTTAAGCTCCGAATATGCATTAGCAATTTCTCTTCCATAGATATAAGCTTCAAATCTTTCAGTTATAGAAGGATCATCCTTCTTTGCCTTAGTAAGCGGCGATATCTCAACAGGATAGTCTATAACAAAAGTTGGTTGAATCAGATGTTCTTCTACATAAGCCTCAAAAGCAGCATTCAAAATATCTCCCCATGTGCAGTATTTCAAATCTTTCTTCAATTCATCTACTATGTTAAGTTTTTTCGCTATTTCCCTTGCAGCTTCGTCACCTTTAATTTCTCTGAAATCAACGCCAGAATACTTCTTAACAGCATCTATCATTGTTATTCTGTTCCAAGGGGGAGTCAAATCAATTTCGGTTCCTTGATATGTGATCTTTGTAGTACCAAGTACTTCCTTTGCACAGTATGCTATGCATTCTTCACAGTATTTCATCATATCATTATAGTCTGCATAGGCCTCATAAAGCTCAATCATTGTAAATTCAGGATTATGTCTTACACTGATACCTTCATTTCTGAAGTCTTTACCCATCTCATATACTCTTTCAAACCCACCTACAATAAGTCTCTTTAAGTATAACTCTGTAGCAATTCTTAAATATAAATCTATATCCAATGCATTACTGTGGGTTATGAATGGCCTTGCAGCAGCACCGCTTGCTATAGTTGCTAACACAGGAGTATCTACTTCCAGGTATCCTCTATCATCAAAGAATTTTCTTACACATTGTATTATTTTAGTTCTTTTTATAAAAGTATCCCTTACTTCAGGATTTACAATTAAATCAACATATCTTTTTCTATACCTTATTTCAGTATCCTTTAATCCATGCCATTTTTCCGGTAGAGGCTGTAAAGATTTTGTTAAGAGAGTGATCTCTTTTGCATGGATTGATATTTCTCCTTTTTTTGTCTTAAAAACAGTTCCCTTTACTCCTATTATATCTCCGATGTCATAATAGGTCTTGAAGTCCTTATAGTTTTCTTCCCCGATGTCATCAGTCTTTATGTAAACCTGAATTTTGCCATTCCTATCCTGAACATCGGTGAAAGATGCCTTACCCATGTCTCTTCTTGACATCATTCTTCCAGCTACTGAAACAAACTGTCCTTCCATAGCTTCAAAATTATTTTTTATGTCATCAGAGTGATGGGTAACATCATATTTCACTATATCAAAAGGATTCTTGCCAGCTTCTTTAAGAGCTTTTAGTTTTTCTCTCCTAACCCTTAGTATCTCATTAAGATTCAATTCTTCATTTGCCATCATTAACTCCCCCTATTTCTTGATATGCAGGATCCTATATTTAAGTATACCATCAGGTACATTGATTTCCACAACATCTCCAACCGTTTTGCCAAGCAGAGCTTTTCCTACAGGAGATTCATTAGATATCTTCATATTTATCGGATCTGCTTCTGCAGAGCCAACTATTGTATATTCCATTTCATCGCCAAGATCCTCATCTTTTACCAATACCTTGGCGCCAACATTTACTGTTTCTGTATTTATATCTTCATCATCAATAACTTTAGCAGTTTTCAATATATTTTCAAGTTGAGCAATTCGTCCTTCTACAAATGCCTGCTCATTTTTCGCTTCATCGTACTCTGAATTCTCAGATATATCTCCAAAGGCCAGCGCTTGTTTAATTCTCTGCGCTACTTCAGCCCTCTTAGTTGCTCTTAAATATTCCAATTCTTCTTCTAATTTTGCCAACCCCGATACTGTTAATAAGTTTTCTTTATTGTTTGACATTTATACGTCTCCCCTTTAAAAATATAAAATATTAATGCAATTTATGTGATATAATATATGTCCTTATAAGATTTTTATCCTGGTATTGATTTCTTGAATGCAATATATTAATATAACAAGCACTGCATAAGGGAGGTCCTTCCAGTGCTTGCTTATCATGCTATTTGTTTATTATAAATTAGCACTTTTGTATTGTCAAGATTTTATTATTCCTCCTAAGCTGCCGTCCAATCCATCCTTTTTCTAACTCTTTTCCCTGTTCATTGTAAAAATGCACATGGGGAAAACATGAAGCTATTTCCCAAATATTACTTTTATGTAAAAGTTTAATTATAAGTTTCCCTATTTCTTCACTGTATTTAATTTTTAAATCATCCAATTCAAAACCCTCTATTATATTTGGTAAAACTATTATTCCTTTTTCATGGATAATCGTATCAGGAAGAAGATTAATATATCTCTTTGCTGCTTCTGAATTTTGCCATACTATTACTTCTGACTGCTCAATCAAGTGTTTTATATCATTTGCAAAAGCAATGGATAGACCTGTTTCCGTTATTATTTTTTTATGCAGTTCTTCCATAGCAGTTTTATCTTGTTCCATTGTCATTATCATCAGGCTTGATGCTTCCCTCGACAAAGCCTCCACAAGATTAGAGTCAATATTTTCGCTTATAATGCCAAAGTTTTTGCAGAAAATATCTTCTCTGAGAATTACCTCTATTTCTTCTATTGCTTTGATTATCTTTACTGTTGACCATATGCTTGCCAGTTCCTTGTCCATATCATCAATATAGCATATAAATTGCATATCATGTTCTCTTGCAAACCTATTCACCAATTTTATTTGTCTTGCTTTATGCCTCAGGTCTTTTGAGTATGGAATTTCAAGTAAAAATAATTCATAGTTTTCTCCATCAAGCTCAACATTTACATTACCTATGTTGTGCGGTTTCCCAAAACCCAGAAAACTTAATCTGTTAGTACCGTCACCATACAGAATTAACGCAGCCTTTTTCATCCTCCCATCTCCAATATGTTCGTTTGAATATAATTATTATAGGTAGTATGAGTATATGCCATTAATATGCTGGTTTATGAAGCCTTTGTTTCTTTAAAATTAACAACGTGAGGTTTAAAATCCAAATCATCCAACACAGCAAAATAATCATCTTCTTTTATTTCATCCGGATCCTTCTTAAGGATGGCTACAACCAAAGCTTCAATTACATTTGTACCGAAAGATCTACCTGACAGATTTGGAGTAGAGGTTATAAGTATACCGGCATTTCTTTCTTGAAGCCATGCCACATCTTCCTTGGTAACAGTATTAGTAACAATTATCTTGCCCTTTACATCCTCAGGCAGAAAACGTCTTATATAATGAAAATCTCCTGCAATTATATCTGAACTTTCAAAATACTTATCGTACTTGCCGGCAAAATTTTCACCCTTATTTTGAGCTTTCCCGGTGGGATACAACATATTAAAAGGCAGCTTGCAAGCTAAAGGGGCCACAATTCTAGCTATTCTGTCTAATTTCTCCAAGGAATATATAGGTATGTTAAAACCCAAGGCGATTATTATATCTCCCAGAATCAAGCTGCAACCCATTTCATGAAACCCTTCTGCCATGCCATATCTGTCCACAGCAGTCAAAATAAAAGCTTTTTTACCCTTAAGAGGTACTATATTATCGTTTATATATATTGGAAGCCTTCTTTCCAGGCTTGATTTTAAGCCTGAACCATCTACCATGGGAGTAATCTTGGCTGCATTCTTTATTTTTATTGCATCCTTTATTATATATTTTTTATTTCCCGCTCTCAAATACAGATCAATACCTCCCATTCCAAAGGCATCCACCTTGCCATCCAGGCTGCTTATTATTTCTATGGCCTTTTGCATATCCCCGTCTGTTCCTATTCTCTCAATAATTATCTTCTCATCTTTGTAATCAAACTCAACCCTATGATCTCTTTTGGATGAACCAATGCTCACGCTTACAACATGCTTCATTTGTTCTATTCCTCCATAACTCATATTACTGATACCATTATATATACATTCTAATACTATTATGTAATATATACAATTTTATACAGTCCAAAAAAAAATAAAAACTCCTGTTTAGCCCAAAGTAGCTAGATAGGAGTTTAATAAATTCTCAATTTCTTGCTTTTTTGTCATCGTAAATATTTTATTTTTTATCTCACATGAACCTGGCAATCCTTTTAAGTACCAGGAAGCGTGTTTTCGCATTTCTCGGATTCCCACATGTTCGCCTTTATACTGAATCTCCATATCCATATGGTAAATAAGCATCTCAACTCTTTCCCTTGGAGTAGGCTCTTCAGTTATTATTCCATTTTTCAGATATTCTATAGTTCTTTTGAATATCCACGGATTGCCCTGAGCTCCTCTGCCAATCAGCACAGCATCACAACCTGTTTCATCAATCATTCTTTTTGCGTCTTCAGGTGAGTATATATCCCCATTTCCTATGACAGGAATGGATAAAGCTTGTTTTACCTTTTTTATTATATCCCAGTCTGCTTTGCCGCTATAAAATTCCTCCCTGGTTCTTCCATGGACTGCTATCGCTGAAGCTCCCTCTTCTTCTGCTATTTGGCCTAGTTCAACAGCGTTAACGCTATTTTCATCCCAACCTTTTCTTATCTTCACTGTAACAGGTATATTTACGCTCTTTACAACGGCCTTTATAATCTCACCTGCCAGTTTGGGATTTTTCATAAGAGCGGAACCATCTCCGTTATTAACTATTTTAGGCGTAGGGCAGCCCATATTTATATCGATTATATCTGCTCCAAATTCTTCAGCTTTGGCTGCTGCATAAGCCATTATTTCCGGTTCGCTGCCAAATATCTGTATTGCAACAGGTCTCTCTCTTGGATCTATTTCCATCAGAGCTTTTGTATTCTCACTTTTGTAATATAAACCTTTGGCGCTTACCATCTCTGTATATAGCAGTCCACAACCAAAGCTTTTGCATATAAGCCTGAAAACAATATCCGTAACTCCTGCCATGGGAGCAAGAAAAACATTATTCTCAATTTTGACTTTACCTACATTCATTTATTCATCAAATCCTTATAAGAGCTTATTGCAATTCTGTTTATTGTTTATTCTTTTCATATATTATTCTCAAACCTTCTAGAGTTAATAAACCATTTACAATTTGTATTGTCTGTGATTCTGTGGCAATCAGTTTTGCCAGGCCGCCGGTAGCAACTACCTTGGCATTTTCATCTCCCAGCTCTTTTTTCATTCTGCTTACAATATAATCTACCTGACCTATATAGCCATATATTATACCTGACTGTATACTGTTTACTGTGTTCTTGCATATAACTGTTTCCGGTTTTACCAATTCTACCTTAGGCAATTTTGCAGTCCTTTGAAAAAGTGCGTCCATGGATATCTGTATTCCAGGTGATATCGCTCCACCCAGATATTCACCATTTTTTGATACTGCACAATAGGTAGTGGCTGTGCCAAAGTCTACTATCACAAGGGGTCCTCCGTATAGCTCATAAGCTGCAACTGCATTTACGATTCTATCTGCTCCAACCTCTTTAGGATTGTCATACTTTATGTTTATGCCTGTTTTAGTGCCAGGACCTACTACAAGAGGCTCGCATTTAAAATACTTCCTTGCCATATGTTCCAGAGTATACATTGCAGTAGGAACCACTGATGATATGACTACCTGTTTTATATCAGATAACTTGTAGTTTGAAAAATTAAATAGCTGGTTTACAATCATGCCGTATTCATCGCTGGTTTTATTTATAGCAGTTCCTATTCTCCAGTAATTTAGCAAATTCTTGCCTTCATATATGCCTAATACAATATTGGTATTTCCCACATCAATTACCAGTATCATAAATCCCACTCCTTAATATTAAATTTAAACCAGGCTTTTAGCCTGGTTTTTATGCTTTCTTTATTCTTTTTAGTGCAGTCACCACAGCAGTAACAACTACAACTGCCACTATTACTTCAGGTATTCCATTGGTAGTAGCAATACCCAAAATAATTGCTGCTGCCTTGGCAGGATCTTGTCCCATTGCAGCTGCAAACTGAGCCCCATAGAGAATGTAGATCATTCCCAATACTCCTATGGTATTTGTTAATGTACCAGCTACTGCAGAAGCAGCTGAACTTTTAGTTAATTTGTAGGTATAATAGGCTGTAATACCGATAAGTACCCTTGGAAGCACAGCTACCAATGGATTCAGGAATACAAATGACACTATTGTTGGTGCCATCATAGCCTGAATCATACTAAACACGCCGAAAATCAGACCAATACCTACTGCTACCATAGGACCTTCCATGATGGCTCCTATTATTACAGGCAAATGCATTATAGTTGCTCTTGTTGGACCTATTGGTATAAACCCTAATGGAGTACTTCCAAGCAAAATGGATACTCCTGCCAACATACCTGTAATAACAAGTTTTCTTACTGACATTAGATTTTTCGCTCTTTCACTATACATTTTCGCACCTCCGTTCCAGTTCCTCAGGGATACCGGACGATATTTTATATTTTTTTATTTTTTGTTCGGCTCTCGAAGATGCCGACAGAATTATTTTAGCACCAATGGAACCTTGATGCAATAATTTTCTTTAAAGATATCCGTATATCCCTCTTACGGAAACTTCACCGGATGATATTTCTTTCAAAGTACCATCATCTAATCTTACTAGCAAATGTCCTTCATTGGTTATATCCTCAGCTGTTGCATGTATTTCTTCGTTTTTTGTAACTAATCGAACTTCTTTTCCCATGTTTATGAGATATTTTTTATATTCTTCTATCATAAACTCTAGATTGCCCTTTTCTAAGAACATGGAATAGTACTCTTCAAAAATATCTAATATGCAGGCTATAAGCTTCTTTCTTTCTACTTCCATACCGGCAGCAATTTTAAGTGATGTTGCCATATCCAGAGATTGATTCTTAAAATCGTTCTCATCAAGATTGGCATTAATCCCTATTCCGACACATAAATAATTTACTCTTTCAATTTCTGCTCCCAATTCTGCCAATATCCCGCATACTTTTTTGCCATTAACAACTAAATCATTTGGCCATTTTATCATAATATCAATATCATAAATAGCCTTTATTCCCTTTAATACAGCCATTGCTGCAATAAGTGTCACTTGAGAAGCCAGATTCGGCTTAATATCAGGTTTTAGCATTATTGTCATCCAGATGCCTTTACCCATTGGAGATACCCAGTCTCTGCCTAATCTGCCCCTGCCTGAAGTCTGTTCCTCTGCAATTATTACTGTGCCATCTGAAAAGTCACTTTCCGCCAATCTCTTGCCATAGCTGTTTGTGGAATCTACTGAATTCAGGTATACTATATCTTTTCCTACAAATTTTGTGTTGAGAAGTTCTTTAATTTCTACAGGTTGCAATTTATCAGGACTTTCTATGAGTACATAGCCTTTATTAGTTACAGATTCTATTATATAGCCCTCTTCCTTTAACTTGTTAATGTGTTTCCATACAGCTGTTCTGCTGATGCCAAATTTAGCGCTCAAATCCTGGCCTGACAAATATCTATTTTTGTTATTTATTAATTCTCTCAATATATCATCTTTCATATGCTTCTCCTCTTTATTATTTGTATCTCACCAATATGAATTCTATATAAATTGTGGAATAGCTACTTAGATATTATCAGACAATACCTATATGTACAATAAAATACAGGCATTTCTGCCTGTATTTTAAATTCATATTTTTCTAGAAATTGCACATTGAAAGAAGAACGCCTGCTGCAACTGCAGAACCTATAACTCCTGCGACGTTAGGTCCCATAGCATGCATCAAAAGGAAGTTTGAAGGATTAGCTTCCTGACCAACCTTTTGAGATACTCTGGCTGCCATAGGTACTGCTGAAACACCTGCTGATCCAATTAGAGGATTTACTTTTCCTCCGGTCATTTTGCACATTATTTTTCCGAATACAACTCCTGCAGCTGTTCCCATTGAGAAAGCAGCAAGACCAAGAGCAATTATTGCAAGTGTTTTTGGTGACAAAAATACTTCACCTTTAGCGGTAGCACCTACTGTAGTTCCTAAGAATATAACAACTATATTCATAAGTTCGCCAGAAGCTGTCTTCATCAATCTGTTTAAGGTGCTCTGCATTGTTGCTGCTTCTCTCAGCAGGTTACCTAACATAAGCATACCAACAAGAGCTGCAGCTGAAGGAAGAACCAATGATACTACTGTAGTAACCATTATTGGGAACACTATTCTTTCCACTTTTGATACAGGTCTTAATTGCTCCATTACTACTTCTCTTTCTTCCTTTGTTGTAAGAGCCTTCATTATTGGAGGCTGAATCAAAGGTACCAAAGCCATGTATGAATAAGCGGCTACTGCGATTGGTCCCAACAGATGTGGAGCCAGTTTGGCAGTAAGGTATATTGCTGTAGGGCCGTCTGCTCCACCTATTATACCAATAGATGCTGCTTCAGGAACAGTAAATGTTATGCCTGGTACGAAGTTAAGCAAAAGAGCACCAATAAAAGTTGTAAATATACCAAATTGAGCAGCTGCTCCCAAAAGTATGCTCCTTGGATTTGCAATAAGAGGTCCAAAATCTGTCATGGCTCCTACACCTAAGAAAATAAGTGGAGGATATATACCTAGCTTAACGCCTTTGTACAGCCAGTATAACAATCCGCCTGCACTTACCATTTCATGAACATGTTCTCCTGTTACCGGATCTACTACGACTTTGTATACTGGTTCTGCATTAAGTCCAGCTAAAGGTAGATTAGCCAGCAGCATACCAAAGGCTATAGGAAGTAACAATAGAGGTTCAAAACCCTTCTTCAAGGCAAGGTATATAAGAACAAATGATATTAATATCATTACTCCCTCTTGCCATGTCATAGCAGAAAATCCCATACTTTTATAGAATTCACTTAATGATTGAGTCAAAGACATTTATAAATTCCCCCATTCGAAGTTCTGTCATGCCTATTCAAGCACAATCAAAACCTGTCCTGTATTTACAGAATCTCCTGCATTTACTGCTATAGAAGCTACTTTTCCATCACCATTTGCCATAATCTCATTTTCCATTTTCATTGCTTCAAGTATGCATAATACCTGGCCTTTTTTAACAGATTCACCAACTTTAACGTTTACGGATAATATTGTGCCAGGCATTGGTGCTGTAATTGTGGTTGCACCTGCAGGTACAGCTGCTGGAGCTGGAGCCGCTTTTGGAGCTGCCTTAGGTGCTGCAGCCGGTGCTGCCTTTGGAGCTGGAGCTGCCTTTGGTGCGGGGGCTGCTACTGGTGCTGCAGCAACTCCATCTCTTATTTCTTCTACTTCCACTTCGTAGCTATTTCCATTTACATTTATTAAGAATTTTCTCATCTATTATTCCTCCCTATAATCTATTATACATTTGTTCCTGTCTTCCAACTTTAGCCCAAACTGGAGTATTACCTTCTACTCTGTTTATGGACTTAATTGCAAGATTACTGCTGCTTCCCATAAAAGCAGCCAATGCTGCACTTATTACTGCAACCAATTCCTCTTCATCTTCTTCGGGGGTACTAATAACTTCTGCAGGTTCTTCTACTGTTTCTATTATTTTTGCAGGTTCAACCTTTTTTTCAGCATTTCCTCTGTTGGATAGGATCTTCAACGCATCAAGCATATATGACAATCCAATCAACACGAGGAATACAATACCCATACCTACTAAGGTGACTATAAGTCCATAAGTAAGTTGCTGTATTTCACTCATTGTTTTCCCCCTCTTCTATACAGGCAAGTTGCCATGTTTTTTAGCAGGTCTGGTTTCTCTCTTGCTTTGTAACATATCAAAGGCGGAAATCAGTCTCTGTCTTGTTGTTGCAGGTTCAATAACGTCATCTACATATCCTCTGCTTGCTGCAATATATGGAGTAGCAAATTTGTCCTTATATTCCTGTATCTTTTCCTGTCTTTTTGCTGCAGGATTTTCTGCTGCTTCGATATCTTTCTTGAAAATTATGTTTGCTGCTCCGTCTGGACCCATTACAGCAATTTCCGCTGAAGGCCAAGCAAATACCTGATCTGCGCCTAGATCTTTGCTGCACATTGCAAGGTATGCTCCACCATAAGCTTTTCTAACTATTAAAGTAACTTTAGGCACTGTTGCTTCACTATATGCATAAAGCATCTTAGCACCATGTCTTATTATTCCGCCATATTCCTGGTTAGTTCCTGGCAAGAAACCTGGTACGTCAACTATGTTTAATACTGGTATATTGAATGCATCACAGGTTCTGATGAATCTTCCTGCCTTGTCAGATGCATTGATATCAAGACATCCTGCTAAAACCTTTGGCTGATTTGCTATTATACCGATTGATCTGCCGTTAAGTCTTGCAAATCCTGTTATTATATTCATTGCATAATAAGGCTGAACTTCCATAAAATCTCCATTATCAACTATTGTAGTTATGATTTCTTTCATATCATAAGCCTTATTGGGGTTATCGGGAACTATTTCATTGAGTTTATCTTCGATTCTGTTTAGATCATCTTCGCAATCAAACTCAGGGGCGCTTTCCATATTATTTGAAGGTAAGAAGCTCAACAATCTCTTTATTTCTTCAATACACTGTCTTTCATCAGGGCTGATGAAATGAGCAACACCGCTCACGCTGTTATGAGTCATGGCTCCGCCTAATTCTTCTGAAGTAACCTCTTCACCTGTAACAGCCTTTATAACCTGTGGTCCGGTTATAAACATCTGGCTGGTTTTATCAACCATGAATATAAAGTCTGTTAAAGCTGGTGAATAAACAGCACCACCGGCACAAGGTCCCATTATTACTGATATCTGAGGTATAACTCCCGAAGCTATTGTGTTTCTAAAGAATATGTTTCCATATCCGGATAATGCATCAACACCTTCTTGGATTCTTGCTCCGCCGGAATCGTTGATTCCCACTAAAGGAGCTCCCATTTTAAGGGCCATATCCATAACCTTACATATCTTCTTAGCATGCATTTCTCCAAGGGAACCGCCTACTACTGTAAAGTCCTGGGCAAAAGCATAAACCAATCTTCCGTCAACTGTACCATAGCCGGTCACAACACCTTCACCAGGAGCATCTACATCCTGCATGCCAAATTCTGTGCAGCGATGCTTTACAAAAGCATCAATCTCAACAAAGCTGCCTTCATCAAATAATAAGTCCAATCTTTCTCTGGCGGTTAATTTGCCTGACTCATGCTGCTTCTGTATTCTCTTTTCTCCGCCGCCCTGCATTATGGCTTCTCTTTTTTTATTAAGTTCCTGAATCTTGTCCATTGACATATTATCACTCCCTATCCTTTCCTCTCACATAACTCCACTAATAGGCCATTAGTGCTCTTTGGGTGTAAGAAAGCTATTCTTGCGCCGCCAGCGCCATACCTTGGTTTCTCATCGATAAGTTTTATGCCTAATCTTCTCATTTCTTCCAAGGCTTTTTCTATGTCGTCTACTCTAAAAGCCACATGCTGGACGCCCTGACCTTTCTTTTCAATGAACTTAGCTATAGGACTGTCAGGTGTTGTAGCTTCCAACAGTTCGATTTCTGTATCACCTATTGGTAAAAAAGCTACCTTTACCTTTTGCTCCTCAACAGTTTCAATTCCATGAAGTTTAAGTCCCAAGATCTCCTCATAAAACTTTACTGATTCTTCTAAATTTTCTACAGCAACACCGATATGATCTACTTTTGTTACCACTTACTTTCCCTCCTCTTTATTTAATATATTTGCTAGTTCTAATGCAGCGGTATATGGATCCATCTGCTTATTATATACTTTAGATATAAGTTCTGATAAGAATTCAGTATTTTTCTGAAGCCTCATCACCTTGTCCAATAAATTCTGCTTGAATATTTCCAGTACCTCAGTCTCGATAGCCTTTTGTCTTCTTTTGTTAAAATTCCCCGATGATATCATATACTGATAATGTGCCTCAATAGCTTCCCAAAGTTCCTCTATTCCTTTGTTGTCCTTTGCAATAATGTTTTTTACCGGAGGTCTGTAATCTGTTTTGCCATTGAGGTCGAGCATAACCTCTATTTCCGTTGCAGTTTTCTCTGCTCCATCCCTATCGGATTTATTTACCGCAAATACATCTCCGATTTCCATTATGCCTGCCTTAATTGCCTGAATATCATCGCCAAGACCTGGAACCATAACCATCAATACAGTATCAGCTATTTTAACTATATCTATTTCCGATTGCCCTACTCCTACTGTTTCAACAAAAATATAGTCATAGCCAAATATATCCATAACCTTTATTGCTCCATGTACAGACTTGGAGAGCCCTCCTAAGGCTCCCCTTGTCCCCATGCTTCTAATAAAAACTCCCTCATCTGTGTTCAGGTCTGACATTCTGATTCTATCTCCCAGGATAGCTCCGCCACTGAAAGGGCTTGTGGGATCAACAGCAATTATGGCAGCTCTTTTGCCTTGTTTTCTTACCAGTTTTGCAAGCTTGTCTGTAACAGTGCTTTTGCCTGCGCCTGGTGGGCCTGTGATTCCTATTATTCTGGCTTTGCCTGTCTTATGATAGTTTTCTTTAATTATTTCTATGGCTTCCGGATCTCCATTTTCTATCATAGTAACCAGGCGGGCGGCAGCTCTTTTGCTTCCGCTGGCCAAGCCTGCCCTAATATCCATTTAAATCACCCTTAATCTCTCTTTATGTTGTTTCTTATGAAATCTATTGTAACGCTTGTTGGAGTTCCTGGAGTAAATATCTCTGCTACGCCTGCCTCTTTAAGCCCCGGTATGTCTTCTTCAGGTATTACTCCTCCACCTATAATCAATATATCTTCTCCGCCTTTTTCCCTAACCAGTTTAACTACCTTTGGGAAAAGATGGTTGTGTGCTCCTGATAATATGCTCATTGCAACACAGTCAACATCCTCCTGTATTGCAGCTTCTGCTATCTGCTCAGGAGTCTGTCTGAGACCAGTATATATAACCTCCATACCTGCATCTCTCATAGCTCTGGCTACAACCTTTGCTCCTCTATCATGACCATCAAGGCCGGGTTTTGCAACTAAGACTCTAATTGGTCTATTCATCTCATTTACCTCCTTACAGAATAACAGATTGCTGGTATTCGCCGAATACTTCTCTTAAAACACCGCATATTTCGCCTAATGTTGCATATTGTTTTACAGCTGTCAGTATATATGGCATAAGGTTTTCATCGGTACCTGCAGCTCTCTTTAATTCAGCCAGGCTTTCCTGTACCTTTGCGTTATCTCTTTCAGCCCTGAGAGCTTTCAATTTTTCCTTCTGCATTTCTCCTACTGCAGGATCAACTTTCAGCAATCCCTTTGGAGCAGATTCTTCGATCTGGAATTTGTTCATTCCAACTACTATTCTTTCTCCGCTTTCAACTTCTTTCTGGTATTTATATGCACTATCCTGAATCTCCTGCTGAATGAATCCTTTTTCTATAGCTTTTGCAGCTCCGCCAAGTTCATCTATCTTAGCAATGTACTCAGCTGCTCTCTTTTCTATTTCATTTGTCATGCTTTCAACATAGTATGAACCAGCTAATGGATCTATTGTATCAGCTACACCGCTTTCATAAGCAACAATCTGCTGTGTTCTCAAAGCGATTCTTACTGAATCTTCTGTTGGAAGTGCCAACGCTTCATCTCTGGAGTTTGTATGCAAGGACTGTGTGCCGCCCAAAACCGCAGCAAGAGTCTGTATAGCAACTCTGACTATATTGTTGTCAGGCTGTTGTGCAGTTAGAGTAGAACCGCCTGTCTGAGTGTGGAATCTTAGCATCATTGATTTAGGATCTTTTGCATGGAATCTTTCTTTCATTATCTTAGCCCATAGTCTTCTTGCTGCCCTGAATTTAGCAACTTCTTCAAGCAAATCATTATGAGCGTTAAAGAAGAAAGATAATCTGGGAGCGAACTGATCTACATCAAGACCTGCTTTTATGGCAGCTTCAACATAAGCTATACCATCTGCCAGAGTGAAAGCAACTTCCTGAACTGCTGTTGAACCTGCTTCTCTGATGTGATAGCCGCTTATTGATATGGTATTCCATTTTGGAACATGCTTTGCGCAATATTCGAATATATTAGTGATAAGTCTCATTGAAGGTTCTGTAGGGAATATATATGTGCCCCTTGCAATGTATTCCTTCAATATATCATTTTGTATAGTACCTGAAAGCTTATCAGGACTTACACCCTGTTTCTCCGCAACAGCTATGTACATAGACAAGAGCACTGCAGCTGGCGCATTTATAGTCATTGAGGTGCTTACCTTATCTAGAGGTATTCCATCAAACAGTATTTCCATATCCTTTAATGAGTCGATTGCAACACCAACCTTGCCTACTTCTCCTTCAGCCAATGGATGATCTGAATCATATCCAATCTGTGTGGGAAGGTCGAATGCAACGCTCAAGCCAGTTTGGCCCTGTTCCAGCAAGTATTTGTATCTCTTGTTTGATTCTTCTGCAGTTGCGAATCCAGCATATTGTCTCATGGTCCACAACTTTCCTCTATACATAGTAGGCTGTACACCTCTTGTATAGGGGAATTCTCCGGGATAGGACAAATCATTGTTATAATCCAGATCTGCTACATCTTCCGGAGTGTATAGTCTTTTAACTTCAAAGCCTGAAGTGCTAGTAAATTTAGCCTTCCTTTCAGGTCCTTTTGCTAAAACTTTGGCAATCTTGTTATTTTCCCAATTCTCTCTTGCTGCTTTTACAGCATCAAGCTTTTCTTTGTTATACATGCTTTGCCTCCCTATATGAAAATATTTTTGAAACTTTAATAAATAAATATTAATGTCCCATGTAGATATTATACAAATTTCACTTGCAATTTCAACAAATTTTATAATAGTTATTGAAAATTTTGAATGATATCTTTCATTTTTGTTTAATTTTTGCAAGTTTTCCTTCTTGCATTATATTATCATATTTTTCAAGCAAAAGGTACTATAAAATTTGTCTATTTTTTAACAATAACCCTTAATATTTTCATTTTTCTCATTTTATTGTGTATAATATGCATAATAATAAAAATAAATCCTCCTCTAAGTAATTTAAAGCCTTAAAGGAGGATTGATAAACTATTATAAATTAATTATTCTAATTATTCACTATTGACAATATATTAGACACCTTGAGAAGTAGTTTTTCTTGATGCTACACTTCTTCTTACAGCCATAACTCCCGAAACAACAGCTATTATAAGAAAGATCAATGAAATAGGCCTTGTTACAAATATAGACCAGCTGCCGGCACTTTGCATTAAAGCTTGTCGTAAATTTAGCTCAGTCATTTCACCAAGAATGAAACCTATGATCAATGGAGTGGAAGGAACTTTTAATAGTTTAAATATGAAACCTAATATTCCAAAAACAAACACACACCAAACATCAAATATTCTAAAATTAGCACAATATGCACCTAATACACAGCTTACCATAACGATTGGCAGCAAAATATATTTTGGTATATCCAATAGTTTCACAAATAATTTAAGTCCTGCTCTCTCGAATATAAGCATGAATATGTTTGCCACTATTAAGGCTAAGAATATACCATAAACATACTTACCGCTTTTTTCAAAGATTAGTGGACCAGGTGAAATTCCATGTATTGTAAGTCCTCCTAAGAAAACAGCTGTAGCCACATTGCCTGGTATCCCCATGGTAATTAGCGGAATTAGTGAACCTCCAATAACCGCATTATTTGAAGTTTCAGATGCAATAATCCCATCTACGATACCTGTTCCAAATTTTTCGGGATATTTAGAGCTGTTCTTTTCTGCTGTATAAGCCAGTAAGCTTGCAGTTGATCCTCCGATTCCAGGAAGAATACCAATACCAATACCAACCAGAGAAGATCTGATTATATTACGCCAATAGGTAAAATACTCTTTAAGGGACATACCAAACCCTTTAAGTTCGTATGTTGTTTTAACAGCATCTGTAGATATGCTATTCCTATTAAATCCTGCAAAGATTATATCAGTTACTGCATAAACACCAATTAATATAACAACAGTTTCAAATCCTCCATATAATTGTGGCTGTCCAAAGGTAAAGCGGCGAATGCCATCAACTGGAGCTATACCAACCAGTGAAATAGCTAATCCGAAAAGCCCTGATAGTATTCCTTTTATTAATGAATTCCCGGACAAACTAGCGATAATAGTTAGAGCAAATATTGCAACAGAAAAATATTCAGCTGATGTAAACAACAATGTAACTTTTGAAAGTGTTGGTGAAATGAACATTAAAGCAAAAATACTAATTAATCCTCCAACAAAAGAAGTTAGAATTCCTACACCTAATGCTTTACCGGCTTCACCTTTATCTGCCATTGGACCGCCATCAAATACAGTAGCAATGGAAGAAGGAGTCCCTGGGATTTTAAGCAAGATTGCCGATATTAAGCCACCAGAAATTCCACCTAGGTAAAGTCCGACTAATAGAGCAATACCATTCATCGGTTCCATACCAAATGACATGGGAAGAAAAAGCACTAGTGCCATGGTTGAAGATAAACCTGGAATAGAACCAAAAATTATACCTATGATTACTCCTACTAATATCAAGAACATACAAAATGGATTAAATATCATGCTGATTGCTTCCATAACCATGTACTATCTCTCCTTTTAAAATCCGAAAATACCCCTAGGTAATGGCATGTTTATTGCGTATACAAACATAGCGTAGATAAAAACAGACGTAATGACTGAAATAACCCCAAACATAGGAATATTTCTCTTTTCTTTAGGGCAAAGCACTAATATTTGCAAAAATAAATAAGCTGCTGTAGAAATTAGAAAACCAACGCTATTATATACCAAGACATATATCCCGATTAATGCAACTGTAACCCAACCACCAAATAAATCTGAATCTTTAGATTTAGCCTCCTTGGCGTCGTCTTCACCTTTATTTTTAAAAGCTAATAATAAGTTTGCAGTTGCAATTGTCATAATGACAATTGCAACTATTTTAGGAAAAAAACCCGAGCCAATATCATTATTCATCAATGGTTTAAAATTCATTGATTGAATATACATAAATACACCTAATGCTATAAATATCACTGATACAAAGATATCCTTCTTTTTATGGCTCATATTTTGCACCTCAATTCTAGTTGTTAAATACACCTAAATTAATTCTATTGGAAAAGTTCTTTTAGCAATTCAATTTCAGCTAGATTTTCCTTAATTGCTGTTTCAGCATCACGATAAAAAGGTAGTGCATAATATCTTGCTAAAGTAGCCTTAAAATCATCGGTTTCTACAACTTTTTTAATTGCGCTGGAAAATTTATCAACTATGGCTTTATCTGTACCTTTTGGTAATCTAATTTCATAAATTTTTGACTGTACTACATCGTATCCTTGTTCCTTAAGTGTAGGGAATTGTTCTATTCCAGGTTGACGTTCATCAGCACATATTCCTAATACTATGAAATCTCCCTTTTCAACATAGTCTGCAATATTCATGTAGTTAACAACTAGTACATCGCATTGATCTTGTATAAATGCCGTTAATCTTTCAGCAGTTCCTGAACCAACATCTATTTGATTCATTTCTATACCCATTGTTTTTTCCATTAACTCTGCAACAGCGTGAGTTGCACCGTAATATGTTGTAGAGAAACGAAGCTTGCCAGGGTTAGCTTTTGCCCATGCAATCATATCTTCAAGTGTCTTCCACTGACTATCAGCCTTAACAATTAATGCATAAGTATCATCTCTTGCTACAGTAGCCACCATTTCAAAGTCATCAATAAAAGAAAATTCGTTTGCTTTTGCTGCTTCTTGAGTCAACATAACTCCTGTATGATGGAATAATGCAGTATATCCATCTGGTTTTGCTCCTAAAACAGTAGTAGAAGCTACGACCCCTGCCCCACCAGTTGTATTTACAACTACGAAATTAGCTCCTAACTCTTTTGTCAAAAGTGCAGCAAGTTGACGAGCATAGGTATCAGTATCTCCACCGGCAGAATATGGAACTACTAAAGTAACAGTTCCTTTTGGCCAATCAATTTCAGTTTTTGCAGAATCACCATTAGTATTTGTATTAGTAGCAGTTTTGCTGCAACCTGAGAGTAACACAGTTAATAATAAGACAACTACCAAAGTACAGATAAAATTCTTTTTCATAAATATACCTCACTTTCATAGTATTTATTTTATTAGATTTAATTAGTGTTGTACAATAAGATGTAAGCCTTGATAACCAAGTTATTATGTAATATTACCAAAACCGCTGGTATATTGAGATAAGTCACAGATATCATAAAAACTCACTTGGTTTCGACCAATATCAGAATGAATCCTTAACATCTATTAAGAGGTACTTGAGCCTGGTATTTATGACCGACACATTTTTAGACCCGCATACTCTTATGCAACTAAAGGGCTAAGTATAAGCTCAATAATCACCAAATTAGAGCTTATTGCTTTAATTACCCTTTTTACTGCACAGGGCTTTTAATAATATAAATAACTAATATTAAGGCTCATATACATCATCTATTATCTCAAACCCCTTCTCTGATAAAGTTTTCTCAACCCAACTTCTGTCAGCAGTTCCTTCTAAAGTTTTTTGCAATTTTTTACTGTCTGACTCTTGAAATTTTATTGCATCCTCCAATACTTTTTCAGCATCATTTCTAGGTATTACTATTACACCATCATGATCTCCCAAAATAATATCGCCAGGATTAACGCTTATTCCACCACAGGAAATTGGCACGTTTACTTCTCCTGGACCTTCCTTATAAGGTCCTCCGGGTGTGGTCCCTGTGCAGTAAACTGGGAAATCCCAATTTTTAATTTCATTTATATCACGTATTGGACCATCGATAACTATTCCTGCAACCTTCTTATTATACCTTAAGTAGGCCATCATAATTTCTCCAATTAATGCTCTGGTATCATCCTCTTCATTAGATACTACTATTACATCACCTTCAGCAGCCATATTCAAAGCCGCATGTAATAGAAGATTGTCACCTGCTCTAGCCTTAACTGTAAGAGCAGACCCTACCATTTCTGAACTTGGGCTGCTTACTAGTTTTATCCTAGGATTCATAGCAGAATTACGGTTCATAACATCAGCTACATTCGCTGCTGGAATAGTTTTAAATCGTTCAATTATACTAGGATCAGTAAGTTTTCTTTTTAGATAAATTCTTTTCCCTACCGGCATTTCACATATCCCCCCTTTTCAACCTCTTGTAATTTCGATAATTTCTTTCCAACTTTCAGGCTTTTTGTCAACAAATCTCTTTACAAACTCATACTTCTCTAAGGATTCTAGTTTTTTCATGGATGATTCTGTCATAAAACTATCCAGATTTGCTTCTTTTAGCATTTCTATTGAACCTTTTAGTTCACCGGCTCTACGCTTACAATGAATTGCTGAACCAACTACAAGCCTGTCGAGGTGGCTAGTAAAAGGTATTCCATCCATTGATTTAGATATGGATGCAACTACTTCTTCGGTTACGCCATAAGCATCTGCTGCTTGGAGCATTTCTATCATTAATGTTGATATGCCCTTCATAAAGATACTTCTTATAAGCTTTATTGCAGAAGCAGCACCTGCTTTTTCGCCCACTACCTTAATTTGCATATTATAAGGTGTCATAAGCTCCTCAAATTTTTTAGCACCATTTCCACTGGCTAATATAGGAACCTTATGCTTATCTTTAGGCAATGAACCCATCATCGCAGCATCAACAAATAAAACTCCTTTATCTTCAATAGAATTCCATATTTTTTCTTTAGTTTTTGCTGTTGAAGCGCTAACATCCGCGTATATTTGATTAGGACGAAGGTGATCTTTTATTTCATAACATACATCGAAAGCATAAGAAGATGGTACCGCAGATATAACTATGTCTACAGATTCTACTAATTGAATAGCATTTGGTACGAGAGTTACACCAGACTCTTTTGCATTATTCTTTATTACTTTCCCCATTGCTAAATCCTTTTCCATAACGTCATAAGCAAAAATGTCTGAAAAACCTTCTGCTTTAAGTCCAGTGGCCATGTTAAATGCAGCTTCTCCAAATCCGATAAATCCTAATTTCATAGTAGGCCCCCTAAAATTTAGTTTTCTTGCAGCCACGTGACTTGCAATTCTGACAACTCAATGTTAACATGTAGTAAATTACAAGTCTAACACTTAATTTTTGACTTCATAACAAATAATTTTTGTGAGGTGCCACAATGGATATAACGAGTTTATACTATTTTCAGGAATTAGCAAAAAATCTCCATATGACCAATACAGCTGAAAAATTACATATTTCTCAACAAACTTTAAGCAACCATATTAAAAGATTAGAGGAATATTATGGCACTTTGCTTTTCTATCGTAAGCCAAGTCTCTCATTAACAAGCGCAGGTGAAGCTTTGCTTGCTTTTGCAGAAGAAGTGATTCAAAAAGAGCAAAATATAAGAGGAATAATCTCTGATATTGATGCAAACGAAAAAGGATTGATACGCATTGGCGCTAGCATAACAAGGGGAATTACATGCCTTCCCAAAATAATCCCAGAATTTCGCAAACGATATCCCAATGTGGAAATAAGATATGTTGATTCGATTTCAATAGAACTTGAATCACTTGTTGAAGATAGAAGTTTAGATTTTGCTATCGTACTCTCAAGGCAAGAAGATAATAATAAAATGTTATTAAAAACTCCTATTCTCAAAGATCAAATTTATTTATGTGTACCCGATTCACTCTTAATTGAATATTACGGTGAACAAGCAGAAGAATTAAAACAACGTTCGCTCACAGGAGCTTATGTTGAAGATTTTGCGCGTTTGCCTTTTTCAATGTACTCCAATCGTCTTGGGAAAATATTAATTGAATGTTTCGAAACAGCTAATTTGGAACCTAAAGTTGTATGCACTACATCCTCATCTCAGTTGCTTATACCTTTATGTTTACAAGAGCTATCTGCGTGTTTTTTTACTCAATTAGGACTTTCAAACGTTATAGATCAATTTACTAACAAAGTTAATATATTCCCGCTATATAATAATGATAGGCCTGTAATTCAAAATCTTTCTCTCATAAGGCACAAAAACATATATTTACCTAATTACACTAAATACTTTTTGGATTTATTACTCAAATATTTTAATGAACTTGAACAGATCCATTTAGCAAGAATTTGTAAGTAAAAGATATAAGATCTAACATAAACATCAAATTTAGTTAAATAAAAATAAAGGTTCTATAATAAATATTGGGTGAAAAATAAACTCAAACATTTATTATAGAACCATAAAATCAAAGAAATGCTTCCTGTTGGAAGCATTTCTTAATATTAGAACAATCCGGTTATCACACCGTTTTCATCTATGTCAATTTTCTCTGCTGCTGGAACCTTAGGCAAACCAGGCATAACCATTATATCACCTGTCAATGCAACTATGAATCCTGCGCCTGCAGATACTCTGACTTCCTTAACTGTTATATCAAATCCTTGTGGTCTGCCAATCAATTCAGGATTATCCGACAAAGAGTATTGAGTCTTAGCCATGCAGATAGGATACTTATCCAATCCAAGTTCTTCAAGGCGCTGAATCTCTTTCTCTGCTTTTGCTGTATATACTACACCTTTAGCACCGTATATTTCTTTTGCTATCTTTTCTATTTTTCCTTTGATGCTGTCATTTACATCATATAGGAACTTGAAGTTGCTTTCCTTTTCACAGGCTTCTATAACCTTAGCAGCCAAATCTTCTCCGCCTTCTCCGCCTTTTTCCCATACTTCACACAGAGATGCTTCTACACCTTCCAACCTGCACAATTCTAACAGCCTTGAAACTTCTGCTTCTGTATCGGTAACAAACTTATTGACAGCAACAACCGCCGGCACACCGAATTTCTTTATATTTTCAATGTGCTTCCTGAGATTATCAAAGCCTTTCTCCAATGCTGCAACGTTCTCTGCGGATAACTCGGTTTTCTTAACTCCTCCATGCATCTTTAATGCTCTTATTGTCGCTACTATAACAACTGCTGAAGGAGCAATTCCTGCATATCTGCATTTTATGTCCATGAATTTTTCTGCACCTAAATCAGCTCCGAAGCCTGCCTCGGTAACCAGATAATCAACCAGCTTCAGACCCAGCTTTGTTGCCATTACGCTATTGCAGCCGTGGGCGATATTTGCAAAGGGTCCTCCATGTATAAATGCAGGAGTGTTCTCCAATGTCTGTACCAGATTAGGTTTAATAGCGTCCTTTAATAATAATGCCATTGCTCCATGAACTTTCAAATCTCCTGCAGTAACAGGCTTATTATCATAATTGTATCCAATTATGATCCTGGCAAGTCTTTCTTTAAGATCCTTCATGCTAGTTGCCAGGCATAGTATAGCCATGATTTCAGAGGCTACAGTTATCATGAAGCCGTCTTGTCTCACAAATCCGTTAGCTTTTCCGCCCAAGCCTACTACTACGTCTCTAAGAGCCCTGTCATTCATATCCATGACTCTCTTCCAGACTATCTGTCTCATGTCAATCCCTAGAGAATTGCCTTGAGTGATATGATTGTCAATGGCTGCGGATAATAGATTATTTGCTGCTGTAATGGCATGCATATCTCCAGTGAAATGCAGATTTATATCTTCCATAGGCACTACCTGAGAATATCCACCACCGGCAGCTCCTCCTTTTACACCGAAAACAGGTCCCAATGAAGGCTCTCTTAAAGCTATAGCTGATTTTTTACCCAACCTTGCCAAAGCCTGGCCTAATCCCACTGTTGTAGTTGATTTGCCCTCTCCCGCTGGAGTCGGGTTTATTGCTGTAACTAAAACCAGCTTACCTTCTTTATTATCCTTCAGTCTCTCCCAGATACTCAAATTAATCTTTGCTTTATATTTTCCGTATAGCTCTACCTCATCTTCTTCAATGCCTACTTCTCTGGCTATATCCATGATAGGCTTCATCTTCGCTTCCTGAGCTATTTGAATATCCGTCTTCATGCTATGTATATACCTCCATTCTTTGATATATTAATATTTAAGGAATGGTAATAACCATTCCTTATGCATTTGCAAATACTTCTTCAAATTCATCTTTATCAAGCTTTTCTCTTTCCAGTAGCGCATTAGCGACTCCATGCAGCTTGTTAATATTCTCCCTTAACAAAGTTTCAGCTTTATTATATGCTTTTTCTATTATTGCCCTTATTTCTTTATCTATACTTGCTGCAATCTCTTCACTGTAATTTCTGCTTCTTGCCAGATCCCTGCCAATGAATACTTCATCATGGTCAGTACCGAAGGTCATAGGACCTAGATTTTCGCTCATTCCGTATTCGGTTACCATCTTTCTTGCAATGGTTGTTGCTCTTTCAAGGTCATTTTTAGCACCGGTGCTGATATCATCCAATACTACTTTTTCAGCAACTCTGCCGCCTAAAAGCATAACAATCTGATTTTCTAATTCTTTTTTAGACATATAATATTTATCCTGTTCAGGCAGTGAGATTGTATAACCGCCAGCTCTTCCTCTTGGAATGATTGATACCTGATGAACAGGATCAGCATCAGGGGTAAGTTTCTGTACTACAGCGTGACCTGCTTCATGGTATGCTGTCAATCTCCTATCCTGTTCGCTTACTACTCTGCTCTTTTTCTCCGGTCCTGCTATAACCCTTATTGTTGCTTCTTCCAGTTCCTTCATTTCTATTCTTTTCTTGCCCCTTCTGGCTGCCAGAAGGGCTGCTTCATTCATAAGGTTTTCCAAATCAGCAGGTGTAAATCCCGGAGTGCCTTTAGCCAGGTCTTTCAAGCTTATATCTTCCGCCAAGGGTTTGTTTCTTGCATGGATTTTCAATATTTCTTCCCTTGCCTTTACATCAGGTATGCCTACTGTAATCTGCCTGTCAAATCTTCCCGGTCTTAACAGTGCAGGATCCAGTATATCAGGCCTGTTTGTAGCAGCTATGATTATTATTCCTTCATTAACATTGAAACCATCCATCTCAACTAATAATTGGTTCAATGTCTGCTCTCTTTCATCGTGTCCTCCGCCTAAGCCGGCTCCTCTCTGTCTTCCTACAGCATCTATCTCATCTATGAAGATAATGCATGGTGAATTCTTTTTGGCCTGCTCAAATAAGTCTCTGACTCTTGAAGCTCCCACACCAACAAACATCTCCACAAAATCTGATCCGCTGATGCTGAAGAAAGGAACTCCTGCTTCACCTGCAACGGCTTTGGCAAGATAGGTCTTGCCTGTACCAGGAGGGCCTACCAACAAAACTCCTTTAGGTATTCTGGCACCCAGTTCTATAAACCTTCTGGGCTGTTTGAGGAAATCAACGATTTCGCCTAGCTCTTCCTTCTCTTCATCTGCGCCAGCAACATCAGCAAAAGTAACCTTTTTCTTATCTTCCGTCAGGAGTCTGGCTCGACTCTTGCCGAAAGACATTACCCTGCTGCCGCCTCCCTGAGTCTGCTGGGAAAATATAAAGAAGAATACAATTATCAATACGATAATTAAAGCAGAAGGCAAAAAAGAAAGCCATACAGAAGTTTGCTGAGGTTTATCATATGATATGTTGAGAGTGCCCCTTTCAGCATAATCCTGTGCCAGCTGATTGAATTGATCTTTAGGAGCGGTAACCTCAAAATCTCTGCCATCACTGAGTTTTCCGTTGATGACACAAGTATCGCCTACTACTGTCACATATACTTCTCTTATTCTTTTATTTTCAACCTCAGATATAAACTGGGTATAAGTCAACTCAGTTTTTCCTTCACCTGTATTTGTAAATATCTGGGCAAAGAAAATAATAATAACAAAAATCAGGACATAAAAACTTATACCTCTTAAAAACTTTCTCAATAATTACCCTCCTTTAAACCAATTTACCCGAAACATAATAATTTTATCATATGAAACCAGAAATTACAATTAAGAATATACTTCAGGTTTCAGAACACAAACGAAGGGCAAGTTTCTATATACTTCTGCATAATCCAATCCATATCCAACCACAAATTCATCGGGTATGCGAAAACCTACATATTCCAATTCCACTTGTGCTTTTCTTCTGTCTGGTTTCTCCAGAAGGGTGCATATTTTAACGCTGTTAGCATTTCTTGATTTCAGGTAATCTACCAGATAGTTTAATGTCAGTCCTGTATCAACTATATCCTCAACTATCAATACATCTTTACCTGCAATATCCTTCTCCAAATCCTTTATAATTCTTACAACGCCAGAGGACTTTGTGGAAGAACCATAGCTTGATACTACCATAAAATCCATAGTCAGCGGCAAATCTATCTCTCTGATAAGGTCAGATAAGAATATTACACAACCCTTTAAAACTCCTACTATCATCAGGTCTTTATCTTTATAATCTTCCGTAATCATCTTGCCTAGTTCTTTTACTTTCTGTTGCAATTCTTCTTTGGATATTAGTATTTTTAGTATATTGTTATTCACTGCAGGTCCCCCTTATTATATTAATAATAATAGCTTCTTTGGTATCACTTGTAATTTTATATTTTTCACTCAATCTTCTGCCCAGAACCCAGACTATTTCTTTTCCGTCAGCTATAAGAGGTATTTTATCCCTTTCTTCCTTAGGAATCTTCTCATCAATGAAGTATTCCTTCAGTTTTTTTGAACCCTTTAGTCCTATAGGAGAAAAAACATCTCCATCTAGCCTGTTTCTCAATACCAACTTATTTTTGACTTTATCCTTATCAATATAAACTTTATATTTATCCTTTTTCACATCGGTTATTTGTGAAGCATCAACACTTGTAAGCCTTACTGTAATGCCAAAAAATTCAGAAATGTTGTCTTTGTCAGTTTTAAGCTCCAGACAATATTTAGAAGGCTCACTTTGTGTGTTGATTTTCAGTATAAGCTTATCATAGGATATATAAGCCTTAATGTTCTGCGGCAGTATGACAGCAGCGCCTGTACTCTTGTTAAGCAGTTCCAGAACTCCCTCTATATTTCTGTATTCGATGTTTTTAAGACTGCCGGACAGTTTTTCTATACCAATTCTTATGACTCTTCTCAAAAGTGCAGGGTGGATATCATTCATTTTGTTAATACTATATTCTATACTATTTTCACCGATTATTGCAATCTTTAATAATAATTTTTTGGCTTCTTCATTCAAAAAATCATTTTCTATGGTTACTAAATCGGAAAGCCTTTGGAGCGTGCTCATTATATTGGCATTGAAATTTTTTTCTATATAAGGTATTAGTTCCAATCTTATCTTGTTTCTTACGTAGATAGGCTCGAGATTTGTCTTGTCAATTCGTGGACTAAGCTTTTTATCACGGCAGTAGGCTTCAATTTCATCTCTTCTTACATTGATCAGAGGTCTGATTATTTCTTCCCTTTTTGGTTCAATTCCTTTCAAACCTTCAATACCGCTGCCTCTAAATAGGTTCATAAGTACTGTTTCTGCGTTATCATTCATATTATGAGCTATAGCAATCTTGTTGGCTCCTACCTTTTCTGCAACTTCATAAAAGAGTTTATACCTTATTTCCCTTCCTGCTTCTTCAGGTGACAAACCTTTCTCCTTAGCATAAGCAGGAACATCGAAAACCTGCACAAAAACCTCTATGCCCCATTGGTCGCATATTTTCTTTACATACAGAGCATCTTCATCTGCGTCTTTTCCCCTGAACTGGTGATTCAGATGGGCAGCATAAATTTTCAAGCCCAAAGTTTCTCTTAGTTCCATAAGGACATGAAGAAGACACATAGAATCGGGCCCTCCTGAAAGACCAACAACTATTGAATCCCCATGATCAAGCATATTATATTTTTTTATTGTTTTCTCTACAACCAAAGACAAATCTCTCATCTTATACATACCCCTTACTATGATAAGAAAGGCTCCCAATGGAAATATTTTAACATCAAGGAAGCCTTTCTTGCAATTCATGACATACGTTACACCAATAAAATTTTAATTTAACTACGAATAATGAAATTTTATTCCGATAAGAACAACTCCCAATATAATTGTCAGGAATACAATTATCATGTCCAAAAGCCTGTTAAGGCCCCGCATGTTTTTCCTCACAACTAAATCCACATTTTTCAGCCTTCTGAGAAATATATCACAGCTTTCTATTTCTCCCCTTAAAGCTTTAAGTATCAATACTGAAAGGCCTTTGGGGATATTATTTTTATCAAATTCTCTCTGAATCGCTGCTAAAGCATCTTTGTCAACCTTATGAATATAGCCTGTCAGCATGGTTGTAAGCAGAACAGCAGCACTGAACACCTGATAAGTCAAATCTGCAGTCCTTGGACCTAAGCCCCAGGAACACCTATCGTACAAGGGAGTAAACTCTTTTATGCTTTCACCAATAGGAATCAGACTGCCGAAATCCACAAGCCTTATTGATTGATTATCATAATCAACCATTATATTTTCATGCTTTATATCCGAATATATCAAGCCTGCTTCATTTATATCCCTTAGAATTTTTAATATTATCATGAAAAGCCTGACTTTCAGTTCTAAAGGAACATGTCTTTTCATAATTTCCGTCAGGTTATATCCCTTGATATATTCCATTGCAAAAAAGTGGTATGTTTCACCGCATGATTCCCAATCATCCAACTCATAAACAACAGGCACAAATTGCTTGTCTTTATATTTTCTAATGTTATCATATTCTCTTGTAATGCTCAACATGGATTTGCTCAGTTTCAGAGCAACCAAACCTCTTTTTTCATGGGCTGCCAGATATATTTTCCCTACCCCGCCTTTTCCAAGGGGCTTTATTATCCTATATTCATTCTTGTACCATTTTCCCTTTATTATATTCCAATCCATATCATACATAATGCACACGTGCTGGAGCATCATATTCCATTATAAGGTCAATTGCTGCTTCAATGGCAGGGCCTGTTGGCGTTCCGCCCCTGGCCTTAAGCAGTTTCATTCCTTCCTTCAGCAGAGACATATCAGTTGTAAAATCACATACTACATTTATCATGCTGCTATTGTCACCAGGGTATGAAATCAATGCCAGATTGCTTATACCCTTCCTGTTATTCATGGCCTCCATTAAATCAACAATGCATTTTTTTGCCTTCTCCAGTTTATGTGTCATGCTTTTGCTGGTATCCAGCACAATTGCATTAAGCAAATCAACCCGTTCTCCGTATTTTTCAATGAATTCAACTATCTTCATCCTTGACTCAGGTTCTATGTTTGTTATATCCTCTCCGATTATTGTCTTCAGTTGTTTACTCACAATGCATTCCAAAGTATGGTTTACTGTTTTCTGAGTCATAACCTGAAGCGTGGTGCCCAGGTTCTGGATATAGCAATAATCTGACAATCCTCCACCTGCTTTAGCTATGGCTTCAACTTCCATCACATCTTCTTCATTTTTTCCTTCATTATCGATAATGCCTATAGCGCTTACGGTAATACCGCCGGCCTTCGCTTTGGCTGCCGCCTCCGCTGGGTTCACACCAATATTTGATCTCCCGTCTGTAATTACTATTATTTGCTTTATAATACCTGACTTTTTGTCCATAAAAAAACCTCCTTTTTTGTACTTATTGCCAAAAAAGGAGGTTTATATTCAGTCTAAGCTGATTTCCAGATCTTCGCCACCAGCACCGTCATATCATCAGAGGTTTGACCCTTTGATTTCTCAAGGCATTTTTCCATTATTATATCAGCCATTTTTTTTGGATTTCTTGTATCTATATTGTATATTATTTCTTCCAACCACTTCTCTTTATCCAGATCCTTATCATTTGCCTCCAACACTCCATCTGTAATCATTACAACAAAATCTCCATCTCCAACTTTTCTCCTGTTAAATTCAACATCTATCTTATCCAATATGCCTGCAGGAAGTGAGCTGTTTCTTATCACGTCCACTCTGTCCTTATATTTTATAAATGTAGACACCGCTCCTACCTTAAGGAACTCCACTTCGCCTGTATACTGGTTTATTATTGTCATATCAACTGTAGCATAGTTATCATTATCAGATCTGATGAGCAGAAGGGAGTTTACAGCTTCAAGGGCTGTATTCTGATCGTAGCCAGCTGCCAGAAATTTCTCAATAAGATTAACAGCCATTCCGCTTTCCATTGCCGCCATTGGCCCGCTTCCCATTCCATCGCTGAGAATCATAAAGAATTTCCCGTCTTTTAATTCCATTAGTGAATAGTTATCTCCCGATACCGATGAAGCTTGTTTCTGCTTTCTTGCTATGCCTGTTACAATTGAGTATTTGTAGGCTTCTCTCAATTTCAACAGGCAACCGTCTCCTACGGAAAATGAGCATGATGCATCTGACTTAACAAAATGCTTGCCGGTAATCCTTCTTATCTCAGGAATTATCTTGCTTATGCATTCTCTCTTTCCGCCGCAGTTTTTATGTCTTATGTCTATTTCAATACTGTCCTTTCCCTTTATAACTGTTACATGATCCAACTGTATGCCCAGCTTATCCATGGCCACCATGATTTCTTCCTCTAATCCGCTGTCAAATTCTACATCAGCGCTGAATCTATTGGCTAAATCGCCGATAAGCTTTCCCGTCTCCTCCATCTGATGGCTCAGGGCATATCTGCTGTTGCTTATTTTTTTCTTCCAGACAAGTGTATACCTATAGATATCATAATGATGCTTCAATCTATCCCATACCTTTTCAGGGAACAAGCATTTGTCTATTATCCTATGCTTTTTATCCTCTTCCCTGAAATCGCCTCTCTCTATCTTTGACAGGGCTGCGAACATCTTCTGGTATGTAGTGTAAAATTCCTTTTTCCAGCAGCTGTTGTACATCCCGCAGCTCTGGCACGTATCTTTTACCACCTTTTCCATAATCTCAGCTGCATCCAGCTGCGAGAAATATTCTTTTGCAGTTAACCCCGCACTCATAGATACTGCCAGTTCCTTAAATACATCTGATATTTCCTTGAGCCTTTCCACAGTATAATCCTTAACTCTGTACAGCTCACCCTTTGCCGGGGAGTGAGCTTCAATTTTCCACTTATTCAATAATAACTTTTTAATTTTCTTTTCAGGAAGGATCATGAATATAATAGATGCAGCCAGTATTTCTTCAAATCTTATCAAAACCTCTGTGGATCCATTTATATAAAAGGTCATAATTGAATTGCCCAATATAAACCCCAAAACAGACATTAAACGCCCATATAATCTGAAAGCAGAAGACAATATGCCACAGGCTCCATACACTCCTATTGCAGAAGGATATATGTCCCCGGATAAAGCCTGCAATAAGCCAAAAACTATGCCTGCTGCTGCACCTGTACCTATGCTCCCCATATATGAGGCAAAAAGAATAATAGTTATGGAGACAATATTTTTTATAGATAGATTCCAGATATATACGGAAGCTCCCAAAAATGATGATATAATCAGAAATATAATTGAAACAACCTCTTCAGAAGAGACCTTTGTCCTTCTCTTCATGCTGGTGAAAAAAACTAAAGCCTTATCATAAATGTTTATCAAAGCGCATACCATTACAGATTCAATTATAATCATAAGCATGTCATAGAGATAATAGTCCTTTAAGTAAAATATGAAAATCCCAGCGGCCAGGTTTGCCAGCGAGGCAAAAACGGTGATAAAAATCCTGTTGTTCAACCTTGTCCTATGTATCAGCAAAAAAATCAGCAGCATGAGGATAACTAAAACCATATTTTTTAATAAAAGCTCAGGACTTTTTATGCTTAACGAACCTGAGATTATGCTCAGCCCTATAATATAGGGATTTAATCTGCTAATCATAGAGGAACATAATAATGAAATGGCAAAAGGACTGAGAAAGTCCAATATTACTATCCTTCCCATTGAAAACCCAATTAGCGCAGCCAGCAGGTTTGTTATTAATACACTGTTTTGAATAACAATCTTCAATTTAGGCATCGCCTTTTTCTCTGTCGCAATCAAGTCTACCAATGCACCCACCACCTAATATTTGCTTAAGTATCGATTCTGTAAACCTTATAATATCAAAACTCGGCTGAAATATTTGTCAAGTTGGGTTTTGCCGAAAAAAAATATTTGCGACAGGGTATACAATGAAATGACAATAAATAGAAATTCTGTTATTGATAAGACAATAATTTACAGCTCTGAGGCAAACCTATTGGTAATGCTTGGCAATTATGGACGATAAAAAAACACTGCAATTGCTTGCAGTGTTTTTTTAGATGGAGCTGGTGAACGGAATCGAACCGCCAACCTGCTGATTACAAGTCAGCTGCTCTGCCTATTGAGCTACACCAGCATGATTAAATTATAATTTGATGGTGACCCATAGGGGACTCGAACCCCTGTTACCGCCGTGAAAGGGCGGTGTCTTAACCGCTTGACCAATGGGCCGCGCTGGT
>Ga0134092_1000671_pt1 | contig 33776 bp, 29 predicted proteins | sample 3_6taG_FD_94454 | JGI IMG/M metagenome (GOLD analysis project Ga0134092, IMG submission 94454) | Switchgrass degrading microbial communities from high solid loading bioreactors in New Hampshire, USA - 3_6_20_6_A3 metaG | ecosystem: Engineered > Bioreactor > Semi-continuous > Anaerobic >... | reverse complement strand
TCCGAATTACCGGAAGTATTGGGTATGAGTGATAGGATATACGTGGTATCGGAAGGAAGAATTACAGGGGAATTGCCAATTGAAGAAGCCACTCAGGAAAAAATTATGGAATTGGCTACAAAGGAGGGATAATGATGAAAAAGAATATCCGTGAATACGGAATGTATATTGCTTTAGTCTTTATCATGGCGGTGTTTTCATTCATGACCGACGGGCTGTTTATTTCATCACGAAATATCAGCAATTTGATTAATCAGATGGGATATATCGCCGTGCTTGCAGTGGGGATGACATTAGTCATTGTCATCAGGCATACCGACTTGTCGGTTGGATACGTGGCAGGTTTTTTGGGAGCGGTGGCAGCCATTTTGCTGACCAAAATGGAAATTCCCGTTTTTATAACCATTCCCGTAATTCTTGTACTTGGTGTAATCATTGGACTGTTTAACGGATTTATGGTAGCCAAGTTGGGGATACCGGCCTTTGTGGCGTCCCTTGCAGGAATGTTGATTTTCAGAGGGGCACTTTTACAGGTAACCGAAGGAACAGGAACAATTATTATCAGTAACAAAATCTTTAATGCCATAGGAAACGGATTTATACCGGACATAGCGAATTTGCCGGGGGTTCACTTACTAACCCTGATTTTAGGAGCATTGGCTATCGTATTGTATGTCTGGAGCGAACTAACCAACAGAAGGAACAAGAAAAAATACAACTTTGACGTTATATCACCGGGAATGCTGACAGCAAAAATGATACTGGTGTCGGCAGTGATATCCTATGTTACCTGGATTCTTGCCAAATATAACGGACTTTCATGGACCGTGGTCATTGTCATTGCCGTTGTAGCCGTCTACCATTTTATTACCACCAAAACGGTGCTGGGAAGGCATATTTATGCAGTGGGCGGAAACCCGGAAGCCGCCCAATTAAGCGGTATTAACGTCAATAAAATAACTTATATTGTATTTGGCTCAATGGGTATGCTTGCCGCATTATCGGGCATTTTATATACTTCCCGTTTACAGTCGGCAACCACTACGGCAGGCGCATTATTTGAATTGGACGCCATTGCAGCGGCCTATGTAGGCGGTGTATCGGCAGCCGGCGGAGTGGGGAAAGTAACCGGATCCATTATCGGTGCATTGGTTATGGCTTCCCTTTCAAGCGGTATGAACCTGATGGGGGTAGGCATTTCGTACCAATACATTATCAGAGGTATGGTACTTGCCCTGGCGGTAATATTCGACGTCGCCACACGCAAAAAAGTGGCATAGGTTATTATATACCATTATAAAGCGGATAATTTATACCGTAGTAATGAATATCCATTATTCCTACCATAATGTATATGCCTCAATCGTAGGGACGCCATACATGGCGTCCGTATTCTGTTTATCACAAAAAAATACCCATTCTTTTTTACCTATTTACATATCCTTGCCATTCATGTTAAAGTAATATATAGTGAAGTGCAAAAAATCAATCAAGGAGAACAATATTATATATGATGAACAGGATAAAACAATCGCCGGTGATAATCACACTGGTCTTTGCCGTCATTCTTACCTATAGTGTATCTGCACAAGAGCAACCGTTTCAACATATTATCTTCGGCGACGTGGAAGCACAAGGAGCGAACTACTGGGCCAGAAACGCCATATATCAGATGGCGTCACGTTCCGTTATCAAAGGGGATGCAAATGGATACTTTCACCCTTTTTCACCTGTAACAAGGGAAGAAGTATTGGCTTTTCTGTATCGTCTGTTAGAAAGAGAGGCGGAAGCGCAGCAGTTTGTCGAATATTATTTGAACAGGGATGTGTTTAGTGATCCGGGAGAGATACATAGCAAGTTTTGGTGGCTAGGCTATTTTATATTGGCCGAAAAGGACGGACTGATTACAAAAGAGGAACTGGAACATTCATTAAAAACTCAAAAGATGGACGGTCAACCGGCGCAACGGCAGGAAGTAGCGGTTTGGATTGCAAAATTATTAGAATTGGAACCGGTTTACAGCATGCAGGTTTATATCGATTCCTTTTCCGACGGTATGGAGATTGATCCGTTAAAAAGGCCGTATGTGGAATCGGTATTGAGAAACGGCATTATGAGCGGAAGCGAAGGACATATTCTGCCCAAGAATCATGTATTACGGGATCAGATGGCTCAATTATTGGTCAATATAGAACAGTATCTTTTATCAAAAGGAAGCCAACCGGTAAGAACAATGGATGAACTGTTAAGTCAGATGGATTTTGATTCCGTCTATAAGGGAACCGTCTATTTTTATGATCCGTATACGGAACAAATCATCGTTCGTTATCTAAGCAAATGGGAGAACAATAGTTGGTATCCGTTAACCGAACAAACTTATGTCGAACTTGCACTGCAGCATGATACTCTTGTATTTTCGGAAGATAAAAAAATAACTCTTCACGACATTAACCGTTCCTTGCTGGATTGTGAAGCATATTTTGCCGTAAAAACGGACGGTGACGGCAATCAGCAAATACAATGTATTATTGTTGGAAACACGTGGACAAAAAATTTGGCTCAATAAAATGACGAAAAATGCCGATATATAATAATAAATGATGATGTACGTGAACAGCAATGGATTTACCAAAGGGGGAAGGATTATGAAAAACGTTATAACCGCTCTAATCGTATTTATATTGGCCTGGTTTTGCTTAAGTTATATTATATCAGGGCAGGGACAAGCTGCCGAAGGTACCGATACAACGGAAACGGTAACTTCACAAGTTTATGCACCTGAGATTGAATTGGTGGAACGTAGTATCAATGTGGAAAGAGGGTATAGAATTCAGATAACAGGTTCTTATTTTGCTAAGGGTGCAAGGGTTCTGTTCTTAGACCCCGGATACAGGCCAAAGCCCATTGATGCCGAAAAGGCAGCGGAGATGGAAGATGCGGTATTTGTCAATAGAAATTGGTTTCCTATAGAAGAATATGTTGAAGGATTAAATGTGGAAGTGTCGGCTGACGGAACTACCATTCTTGTGGATACGCCCAACGGTAGACCGTGGGAGGTTAGAAAATACTGCGTATTGGTAGTAAATCCCGATAAGCTGGCGGCTTACTGGAGTTACGGAATAACGGATATATTTACCAGTTTAACGGCTCCCAAGGTTCGAGCAAGGCTGGTGGATGACAGTTATATTGTTTTGCAGTGGGCGAAAGTAGAAGATGCGACGGAATATGAGGTTTACGTAGCAAAGAATCGATATATAACAAGTTCCCACATAGGGACGTATCTAGGAACTACCCCTTATACCAGTTTTATATACAGAGATTTGGAGCCCAATACTTCATACCGTTTTTATGTCAGAGCGGTTAACGAATTTGGTATTTCCGATTTTTCACAATATGCAAGAATAACAACCGACAGAACCGTTGTAAAATCGGAACCATACAGAACCAACAAAGGGACGGTAAAATCCCGAGCGGGGAATACGGTAACCGTAACATATCAACCTGTAGATTACAACAGAGAAAACATGATTGATTTGACCCAAGGGGATTTCTTAGGGTGTAATAGAATTGTGATTAGTATACCTGCTTCCATCATCTGTGACAATAAAGTAGGCGACATTTTTATCAAAGGGGAAGCACTGAATGTAAACTTTAGTCCCAACGTGTTCCAAAATTCGCGGATGGAAGGGAACAAGTCAAGAGAAAATGCAGGGGTAAAGCTGGAAATTATGCAGGTCAATGACAATTACAACTTGCAGGGCGGACAAAGCTTATTATCCCCCCAATATATGATACAAGCATATATGTATGTAAATGATCAAGTGATGCCTGTGGATACGTTAAATGGTACAATTCGGGTAGAATTTGCTTATGATTATCAAAAAGCGGCTTTAAGAAGGTATAATCATATCAACGTTCATCAGTATACTGAAGGCACATGGAGAGAGTTAAGCGGAACGACGAAAGACAATCATTACTATATGGCTGAAATTTATCAATTAGGTAAATATGCGGTAATAGGAAAAAGATAAAAGGGGTGATTGTAAATGCGAAAGAGAAAGATGATTTTAGCGGCAATCTTATGTATGTCAATGTTCATTTCAAGCATTCCGTTTCAAGAAACGGCGATTGCACAAAACTTTGTGGAAGGATATTTGGCACGCATAGAGCAAAGCGGTATTTGGATTGAAAAATACAGCGGCGAAACATCTTTTTACATGTTGGCTGCCAATGCGTCTTTTAGCATAGATACCGTACCGGTAACGATTAGCCATTTTAAACCGGGTATGGAAGTGTACGGATTGTTAAGAGGAAATGTAATTTATAAGCTGGAAGGCTATTCTACCGAAATACCGGGCTATGTTTCGGAGGGTTCCATTGTAAGGAAAGGTACCGTGAAAAGTTTTAATTTTAACAGCATTACCTTGCAGCTCCAGGCAGGGGTTCAGGAAACCTATTCCATATCGCCGGTGGCTTTTATTATCAAAGGCGGACAAAACATTCCATTAAGCTCTTTATATCCCGGCGACCAAGTAAAATTGTACTTTGATGACATCTATAATCCAATTGTGGTAAAAATCGAAGTACAAAATGAATCGGTTATGATTAAAGACTTGTGCAGGGGCGTAATATCCCGAGTGGATCCCATAAGAAATACTATCATATTCGATAGTTTAGAAACTTTTTCAAATGGTAAATGGAAAAAAATTAATACTTCAACGACGTTAGCTTATAACAATCAATTGCCCATTTATATGGCCGGTGAAAAGGTATCCGTCAATCATTTAAAATATCTCAGAGGAAGAACGGCGTACATGGCCGTAAAAGATTTTTTCGGAACCGGTCAAATTGAGAAGATAGTGATTAAACAAAGTTATGAATCGTCACTGACTAACAAGATCAAAGAGGTGAATTACTATAATTCCACCTTTGAATTGGATAACGGAAGGATATTATCTTACAATGACGGAACCATTGTTATTAAAAACGGAAGATTATTGGACAAAGAGGCCATTAGTGAGGACCAGGATGTATTTATAGCCGGCGACGGGAAAAACGGAGAATTTATGGCGAATATTGTTTACGTATATAATGAAGAAATCAATCATACTGACATGACAAATTATATGCTCTATTATGGAAATGTTTATGCTTTACTTGAAGAAAGCTTTGAACTAAGGAGTATGTACAGTCTTCCGGCAAATGAGTGGATTGAGCCGGCGGAGAGAAGAAAAACCTTCTATTTTGACAGCGACGTCAGTGTATTTGATATGGATAATCAGACCATTTCTTCTGTCATGGACGAACTGGATTCCTTACAAGGATGATTTATTTGAATATTTCTACGATTCTGAGTATGGATACAGATATGCATATGTCTATGCAGAAGGGGATCGGGTTTCCACCATTGCTTTCACATCCAAAAAGCAAAATGTAGAGTACTTACGTACAACCATCGGAACAGTAGTCAAGGTAGAAGACCATCCGATGGGGGGATGGCTGGTAACCTTGAAGAATGCTGCTGACTGGAGTGCACAGAAGAACAGCTGGATGCCTCGAAGCAGCGAGTTAACGGTTATCCTTGAGCAATCCGCTATTGTAAAAGACGGTAAAGCCATCTTACCTCAGGATATTAAGCCGGGCGACAGACTCTATATTGTACGCGAAGTGGACTACAGAGAACAAACAAGAGGCAGCAAAGCAACCTTTGTAATTGTCAAATAAGAATTAACGATATTCTACCGTCAATATTTTGTAAATATGCGGACGCCATGTATGGCGTCCCTATAAATGTAGTATGTGTCAACGTAGAAACAACTTGTACAAACTCAACCTTCATTTATTAAAGTAGGGGCGACCTGTGGTCGCCCGCAAAAAAGAAAGGGGGATTCTGTGAAAAAGTTTATAGCCCTTATTATACTATTCACCATGGTATTCTCATCCTATGTAACGTATGGTTCACCCCCTGGTTTTTCCGGTGGTGTCAATAATGAAAATGAATATGAAGAAATTGTATTTATCACAGGCAAGCCTATTAAATTTGTAGGTGAATATAAGGTTAAGGTGAACGAAAAAAGCGGCAAAAAAACCATTACATATACTTTTAATAAACTGAAGCCTGCAAGTTTACCGGTAGAAGCAAAGATGGACAAAAAAATCAAAATTACTATCGAATATGATAAAAACAATGATAAAGGTCAAACCATTACAAATACCACTGTTGATATGGACGAGAAAATAACCATTGGCAATGATGAATATCAACTTGAAAATATACAATTTTCAAAATCAGACATCATTGACAACCGGCCTGCCTCAGACTTTTACACGGGTAATTTTACCATCCGAAAGCAATATACTATTAACAAAAATCAAGGAAAAGTTGTTATAGAAGGGACAGGTACCAACGTAGGGTATGAGAACTTTTGGGGAAGTACCGAAACCCAACTGATTGATTACGTAATTCATTATGACAGAAAAATTTATCGAGGTGACCCTAAAAAGGAACCCAACAATTATGACGAGATATCCTGGACAGGAACCGTTAGCATTAAGACTTCGGACAGCGCAACGAAAAGCTTGCAGTACTGGCAAAACGAAGCCGGTTTATCCAGTTTCAACCGAGGCTATATCAGAGTGACCAACAGGGATGTGGTGTCGGAATATAGCTATAATCTGCCTAGAATGGTAAGAGCCCGTTATGGATATACGGTAGCGGATACCAGACTTGAATTACCGGATGAAAGCGGCAAGAGAAATACAGGCAGCGAGAAATTATCAAAAAGTATGTTGCCGCAAGTAGAGCATCTGATTGTTCCCAAGTTTAGGGATACCGGTGGTCATTGGGCTCAGGATTATATTGAAAAGCTTTATTCATTGGATGTATTTGAAGGAGAAAGCGAATTTTTTGTACCCGAGGCGCCCATGACACGCCAGGAATTCGCGCGAGCCGTTGTAAAGGCGTGTAACATAAGGTTGGATAGCGATACCAAAACGAAACCTTCTTCCGGGAGAAAAGCTTCCAAAGACCCGGTATTTACTGATGTTAATAGTAAAGATCCGGATTATGAGTACATTAAAGAGGCCGTCAATAAAGGAATCATTCAAGGACAATCGGATGGCACTTTTGCTCCTGGAGAGCCTTTGACAAGAGCTCAGGCTGCAACCATTTTTATAAGAGCATTAGGATTCCAGAACATGGCTCCCAATCCCGGTTATTTTACCTATTTTAACGATGATTATGACATACCGGATTGGGCAAGAGACAGTATCTACATGGCATCTGAAATTGGCATTATTCAGGGGGACGAGATGGGAAATATCAATCCTAACCGGGACATGACCCGAGCCGAGGCCTCGGCTATGTTAATACGATTTTTGGAATTTTTAGAAAAAGACTTGCAAAAAAATTACAGAGAAGAGATAATATATTATAAGTAGTATATAGGGGCGAACAATGTTCGCCCCAAAAAACAGAATGGAGATGTATGTCATATGTTCATTAAAAAGTTTGGTAACATCCGCAAATGGACCGTATTGTTCATTGTTGTCGCATTATTATTTACTTCCGGCGTTACGGGCTTAGGAGCGGAAGAAAAGAAGCAAGAAGACCCCAACATGAGATATCTAAATGCAATTAAACAGTATATTTTGGATCATTATAAAATGGATGTAACAGAAGCGGAATTATTTGAAGGTGCCGTTAGAGGGGTTATAGAAGAACATCCTGAATTGCTTAATAAGGCAGTGGAAGGTATGTTGAATTCGTTAGATGAACATAGTACCTATTTTAGTGAAGAAGATTATGACGATTTTTCTTCAGAGGTGGACGGGCAATTTGGCGGAATCGGTATCACCGTTAATAAGAAAGGTGAGTATATCACCATTGTTGCTCCTTTGGAAAATACACCCGGTGAGAGAGCAGGCTTAAAATCCGGTGATAAAATTATCTATGTAAACGGCCAGGACGTAACCAACAAAGACATCGACTTGGTATTGCCGCTTATGCGCGGCGAACCGGGTACTTCCGTGCAATTGGGCATAAAAAGAGACGGTGTTGATCAAATACTTTATTTTGACATCGTACGTGAACTCATAAAGGTTAACCCTATCACCCATAAAGTGCTGGAAGACAACATTGGTTACATTCAAATACAAACGTTTAATGGCAACACCAATGAGTATATAACAAAAGCACTGGAAGAATTTGACGCCCAGGGAATAACCGACCTTATTATTGATATCCGATACAACACCGGTGGTTCGCTTTACCAGGTGGTTGAAGTTGCAAAGCATTTTGTGCCGAAAGGACCTATTGTAAGTATAGAGTATAAAGATCCCAATCGTAACGAAACCTTTTATTCGGATTTGGAAAAAACCAAATATAATTTAGTGGTTCTGGTCAATGAATGGAGTGCCAGTGCGTCGGAAATCCTTGCAGGCGCCATTCAGGATACAAAAGCAGGGAAAATAGTAGGTGTAACAACATATGGAAAGGGAACCGTTCAGGAATTGCTTCCGCTGAAAAAGGGCGGAGCCATGAAACTTACCATTGCAAGATATCTGACGCCCAGTGGAAAGGCGATTCACGGTATAGGAATACAGCCGGATGTTGAGGTAAAGAACAAAACACGTAAATTGGATGTAAGTACTTTAGAAAAACTTGAAGTATCCAGAAAGATTACTTTGAACGATACGGGAAAAGACGTATTAGCAGCCGAACAAAGGCTCAATATATTAGGCTATGACGTAGGAGAGCCGGATGAAGTATTTGATGAAAAAACCTGTGAGGCAGTTAAAAGTTTCCAAAGAGACAATAATTTATTCCCTTATGGCGTGTTGGATATTACGACACAAATTTATCTGGACAACGCAATGCTGGATGTGGAAATAACAGAGGACGAACAGTTAAAAACCGCGATAGAAATATTAAAGTCAAAAGACAGTACATCTGATGGAAGCATTTAATTTAATTGATGAATATTATGGAAAAAACATTGTGAAAAGGCTTAGAGCCTGTTAACGAAGTGGAGGGACAGCCACATCACCTGTTTGAGCGATAGCGAGTTTGATGTGGCCCGACACAAGTTTACAGGCTCTTTGCCTTGTAGCTTCAGTTTTTGGAATAATATTCATTAATTGAAGAATACAGATTTAGGAATATATGAATCCCCATTTATTTTATTTTTCCGAACACTTTTTATTATTCTGTTCCTTAAATATATAATCATCCAAATCCTCTTTATGTTTTTCTTGTTTTTTATCTACCGATTTATCTATAGGCTTACCGTTTGGAATATCCTTTTTATTTTTTTGCATCTTTTACCTCCTGTTCTTGATATAATATTGCCTTAAACGTGTTCGGTGTAATGACAAATTTACGGGCGAACACTGTTCGCTCCTGCAAAAATGAATGTTGTCTTTGAATACCGATTATTCTTATGATATTGTAGACGCTGCATATGTAGGGACGCCATATATGGCGTCCGTCTATGAATCTATTAATTTCGAACACCATGTATGGGTGTCCCTACATTGAATACAGATTTATATCATGAATAAATTATATTTATTATATTCCTTTCTTCCATCATCTATGTATCATTTTTACAAGGCAAAAAGTTTTTCTTAATAATTTTGGTATAACTTCTAAAATAACGGAATAGAATCATATATATATTTTAGAAATTTATTAGAAAGGTGGTCTTTTGCGCATGAAAAAAATCATATGCATCGTGGTTACCATGCTGTTGTTTATAGTATCAGCCTCAGGCTGCACTTTTGAACCCATTGACGACCAACCTTCGGAGAGCTCGCAAAAACAGCAAGAGGGTGAGGCTCAGGCAACAAGCAGTACCATGATTGCTGAAGCGGATGTTCAAACAAAAGCGGAAAAGACAATATTAACCCTTTATTTTGCCAATAAAGAAGCAACAAAGCTGGTACCTGAAAAAAGATTCATTCCAAAGGACCAAATGCAGGATTTGCAGATGTCTGCCGAAACAGCCATGAAAGAATTGTTCAAAGGCCCCATAAGCGGGAACCTGGTCAGCCCATTTCCTACAGGCGTAGAAGTACCTACCGTAAAAGTGGAAAACGGTTTGGCGATTGTTGATATTACTAAAAATTTTGTGAAAAAGCATCCGGGAGGTTCAACAGGGGAAGAATTAACGGTTTATTCCATTGTTAATACTCTTACCGGGATTAACGGTATTAAAAAAGTTCAATTTACCATAGAAGGCAAAAAGGAGCCGGAATTCAAGGGACATCTGGAATTTGATAAGCCCTTTACGGTGAATCCGGACATTGTAGCGCAACAGTAGGTTTATTTATATATAAAAAAATATAAAAAAATCATGGTAAAACCTTGTTTTAAATGAGGGAAACGTGGTATATTAAATATGACAAAGCATATTAAAACAAAAAAAGAGGAACAATGGAGGAGATAGTATGGCAAAATACGAATGTCTAGCATGTGGTTACATTTATGATCCTGAAGTAGGAGATGTGGAGGGTGATATCGAGCCCGGAACAGCATTTGAAGATTTACCGGATGATTGGGTATGTCCTTTATGCGGAGTCGGTAAAGATCAATTTGAAATGATTGAAGAATAAATGATAAATAATTAAGATGTAAGTTCTTTCATGAAAAAACACTCATAGTCAATATGAGTGTTTTTTTGTTGTATTTTTTCCGGTTGTATAATCAAAAGAATACAGGGAAAGATATATTAATGTGATTTAGTAAATAAAAACAGGGAGAATATTATGGGTGACAAGGTAAGAGGGAATTTGATTATTATAGGCGGAGCCGAAGATAAAGAAAATGATTGTACCATATTAAAAAAAGTAGTTGAAGTAGCAGGAGGGGCCGATGCACATCTGGTGGTATTCACGACTGCCACTCAAATGCCTCAAGAAGTAGGGGAACAATATAAACAAGTATTTTTAAAACTGGGCGTGAAAACCATATCATTATTAAATGTAGATTGTAGGGAAGATGCAAACGATCCGAAAAATGTGAAAATCATAGAAGAAGCAACGGCAATATTTTTTACAGGAGGAGATCAGTTAAGGATAACAAGCATTTTAGGAGGAACATTAACCAATCAGGCATTGCATGATGCCTATCAAAAAGGCACGTTAATCGTCGGTACCAGTGCGGGGGCATCGGTCATGAGCAGTACCATGATTGTAGAAGGTAATAATAATAATCCTGCAAGAAAATGTACTTTAAAAATGGCTCCCGGCCTTGGATTATTAGAAGAGGCAATCATCGACCAGCATTTTGACCAAAGAGGCAGAATCGGGAGACTGCTTTGCGGTGTTGCGGAAAATCCCTATATGCTTGGCATAGGAATTGATGAAGATACTGCAATTCGAGTATATCCGGAAGATTATTTTGAAGTCATCGGTTCAAATTCCGTTACCGTTTTGGACGGAAGAACCATAACCCATTCCAATGTATCCGAGTCAAAACCGGACGAATTGCTGGCAATATCCAATGTAACACTGCATGTCATTCCTCAGGGATATATATTTGATATGAAAAGCAGGAGCATGAAGGGACAAAACATTAAGTCAAAGCAGAAATAACATTTGCTTAAAAATCGGGAGGAAAACTTAATGGAAATTTTAGATATACAGTGTTTGCGAGGAAGAAATATCTATTCCCACAAACCTGTAGTACGACTTATTGTTGACCTTGGTGATTATTATGATATACCTACCAAAGATATTAACGGCTTTAATGAAAATCTTATTGTGTTGCTGCCGGGGATAGGCAGACATCAATGTTCGTTGGGATATGACGGAGGCTTTTTAGAAAGACTAAAGGAAGGAACGTATCTGGCACATGTTGCCGAGCACATCATTCTTGAACTTCAGGCAATGGCAGGATATGACGTAAGCTATGGGAAGGCTAGGATATGGAAAGAGCCCAATATATATTATATCGTATGTCAGTACCTGAATGAAAAATATGCGGTAGAAGCGGCAGGATTAGCAGTTCAAATGATCAATGCACTTATTGAAAATCGTCCTATTGATATTACGGAACGCATAAACGATATGAAAAAAGTTGCCATAGAATATGAATTAGGCCCCAGTACAAAAGCCATTGTAGAGGAAGCAGTCAAACGGGGTATCCCTGTCACACGACTGGGCCATGAAAGCCTTATACAACTGGGATACGGGAAATATCAGAGAAGAATACAATCTACGCTGACGGATGCAACTGCCTGTATTACTGCAGATATTGCCAGTAATAAATTGTTGACCAAACAAATCTTAACCGATTATGATATTCCCGTACCGGTAGGCGATATTGCTTATACCGAAGAATCTGCCGTACAACTGGCAAGAAAAATAGGAATGCCGGTTGTGGTGAAGCCTTATGACGGAAACCAGGGAAAGGGTGTAGTATTAAATATAAGAAATGAAGAACAATTAAGGCAGGCATTTCGGACGGCATTGAATTTCAGTAATGCAGTGATGGTGGAAGAATATGTGGCAGGAAATGACTATAGGATTCTTGTGGTAGGCGATAAGGTAAGTGCCGTATCACAGCGGTTTGCGGCTTGCGTCATAGGGGACGGAAAAAGCAGCATTCGACAATTGGTACAGAAGGAAAACAGGAATCCTTTAAGGGGCGAGGGGCATGAAAAGCCTCTTACACAATTGAAAATTGATGACATTAGTATGGACTTGTTGAGGAAACAAGGATTTACCGAAGAATCCGTGCCTGCCAAAGGACAAACGGTATATCTAAGGGAAAACGGCAATTTAAGTACAGGTGGTACGGCTGCGGACAGAACCGACCAAATTCACCCCTACAATGCTCAAATTGCCGTACAGGCAGCAAAGGCTATCGGACTTGATATAGCAGGAATTGACATTACATCGCCTGATATATCGGTACCGCTATATCAAAACGGGGGCAAGGTCATAGAAGTAAATGCCGCACCCGGTATACGAATGCATCTATACCCTTCGGAAGGGAAACCGCGCAATGTTGCAAAAGACATCGTAGATATGCTGTTTCCGAAATATAAACCCTTTACAATACCTATTGTAGCAGTAACAGGAACCAACGGGAAAACCACTACTACGCGGATGATATCTCAGATTTTACAAGTCTTAGGATTAATTGTAGGAATGACCACAACAAACGGTATTTATATCAACGGCCGATGTATTCAGAAAGGGGATACTACAGGCCCGTATAGCGCAAGAATGCTATTAGGCAATAAGGAAATTGAAGCAGCTGTATTGGAAACAGCCAGAGGCGGAATCGTCAAAAGGGGATTGGGCTATGACCTGGCGGATGTAGGGGTCATAACCAACATTAGCGAAGATCATTTAGGACTGGATAATATTCATACCATAGAAGATTTGGCCTTTGTAAAAGCTTTGGTATTGGAGGCTGTAAAACCGGAAGGGTATGCGGTAATGAACGCAGATGACCCTATGGTGCTGAGTATTGTACCAAGAGTAAAAAGCAAAATTATATTTTTTTCAAAATATTACGATAACCCTGTTATAGCGGAACATCTTCGCAAAGGCGGCAGGGCGGTATATATCAAGGAAAATATTATTGTAATCAGTGAAGGCAAACAAGTAATACCGGTGATAAATATCAAAGACATACCTGCCACTTACGGCGGAAAAATTGAATGTAACGTAGAGAACAGCATGGCAGCCGTAAGTGCGGCTTTTGGGTTAAATGTTCCGGTTGATGCCATCATGAAAGGTTTAAAACTTTTCAAAGCCGATATCCACACCAATCCGGGAAGATTTAATCTTTTTGAAATATCGAACTTTAAAGTATTGGTAGATTATGGACACAATTTGGCATGCTATAAAGAAGTCATTAACACGGTCGGAAACATCGGGTACAAACGACTTGTAGGCATCATCGGAATGCCCGGTGACAGATTATCAGAGCATATAAAGGCAGTGGGAGAATTATCAGGGAAAAGTTTTCATAAGGTGTATATCAAAGAAGATATGGATTTGCGCGGCAGAAAACAAGGTGAAGTAGCAAATATTCTTTTAGAAGGAGTTTTGCAGGGGAATATTTCCAGGGAAATGGTAGAGATTATTTACGACGAGGTAGAGGCCTTGAAAAAGGCAATATTAGACGCACATCCCGGTGATATGATTGTCATATTTTACGAAAATTTTGAAAGAGTGCTTCAATGTATTGAAGAAATAAAAGCGGATTTAAATAAGCGCAGTCACTTCAATTTTGTCATGCTTCAACAGTCTACGGGTTAAAAAAGTTAATGTATGTACTGTATTTGTAGGGACGCCATACATGGCGTCCGAAATTGGTACATTCGTAGGCGGGGCTGTCGCACAAGCGGGCAGGCATGGAAACCTGCCCCTACATATTGCGTTTATACCATTTTGATTAGCAATATATTGTAGGGGTCGGTCTCCGTGCCGACCCGATTCTAGCTTGTGCGACATCCCCCTACAATGAATACAGTCTTAGATCTACAGGAACATATATTCATCCTGTCATAGGTACATTTTTCTGAAAAAAATCCTTGACAACCATTTACGTCAATGATAAAATACCATAGTGTGTAAACTTGTATAATAATATAATGGCATAATTAATATTATATGAATTGAAATTCCAGATAAGAATATTTTTAATTTCTTTCGTTGTCATTTTTGCAATCGGGGGGGATAATACTTCGATGTTAGATGAACTCAAGACTGCAAATAAAGTGATTGGAATTAAGCAGGCTACCAAAGCCGTTGAATCAGGAAAAGCAAAAAAAGCTTTTATAGCAAAAGATGCCGATTCCAAAGTTGTGGATCCGTTCAAACAGCTTTGTGATAATAAATCCGTGATTATAGAATATGCTGAAACCAAAAAAGAATTAGGAAAAGCCTGCGGAATTGATGTAGGCGCCGCAGTGGCAGTAATCATTTAAGAATTGCTTGGAATGAAATGTAGGGACACCATATATGGTGTCCGAAATCCATGCAACATTTATATTCGGACGTGCTATGTATGACGTCTGTGCAAAGTGGAGTTGCAGTAATTAATGATAAAATTAAGACATAGGTGCGGCCTAATCAGTAAAAAATGAAAACGTAGGTGCGGCCTAATCAGTAAAAATAAAGATATAGGTGCGACCTAATCAATAAAAATGAAATTGTAGGGGCGACCTGTGGTCGCCCGCTGATAAATGCAAAATTTAGTTGTTAGCTTTAAGCTTGCAATTAAAATAAATCTCATACTAAAATTCTATTAAGATTGGGGGTGTATGGATGCCGACCTTTAATCAGTTAGTAAGGAAAGGTAGAAAAACGGTAGAGAAAAAATTAACCGCACCTGCTCTTCAAAAAGGGTTTAATGCGTTGAAGAAAATATCTACCGACCAAAGCTCGCCGCAAAAAAGAGGGGTATGTACAGTCGTTAAGACAATGACTCCCAAAAAGCCTAACTCGGCGCTTAGAAAAATCGCCAGAGTAAGACTTACCAACGGAATAGAAGTATCAGCATATATTCCGGGGATAGGACATAACCTTCAGGAGCATAGCGTTGTTTTAATCAGAGGCGGTAGAGTAAAAGACCTTCCCGGTGTAAGATATCACATTATCAGAGGAACTTTGGACGCTTCCGGAGTTGCCAACAGAAAACAGGGACGGTCAAAATACGGTGCAAAGAGACCGAAATAAGAAAAATAAAACGGAATCAACTACATTCGTGCGCAAGCACGGAAGAATCACAAAGGTGCGACGTACGAAGTTTATATATAGAATGATCCATATAGAAATTTCGAAGTCCGCACTGACAGCCGCTCCATGCAGGAATGAAGGAATTCATTTCTGTACAGCGTGTTGAGTACCTGTGATAATGATTTATCGCGCAAAGGAGGGAAGGATAGTGCCAAGAAAAGGATATGTTGCAAAAAGAGATGTATTACCCGATCCGGTATATAACAGTAAGGTTGTTACAAAGTTAATTAACCAGGTTATGAAAGACGGTAAGAAGGGTATAGCACAAAAGATTGTTTATGGTGCATTTGAAATCGTCAAAGAAAAAACCGGCAGAGATCCGCTTGAAGTATTCGAAGAAGCCATGAACAATGTGATGCCTGTATTGGAAGTAAAGGCAAGAAGAGTGGGTGGTGCTACTTATCAGGTTCCTGTAGAAGTAAGACCTGATAGAAGACAGACATTGGGATTACGATGGCTGACACTTTATGCACGTAGCCGCGGAGAAAAAACCATGAAAGAAAGGCTGGCGGCGGAAATTATGGATGCCGTTAATAATACAGGCGGAGCTGTGAAGAAAAGAGAAGATACACACAAAATGGCAGAAGCAAACAAAGCTTTTGCACATTATAGATGGTAATATTGTAACAATCGTTAAGCAATTGTTAGAGAAAGGAGACCTATTGTGCCTAGAGCATTTCCATTAGAAAAAACAAGAAATATTGGAATTATGGCTCACATTGATGCAGGGAAAACCACTACTACCGAAAGAATTTTATTCTATACCGGTAGGGTTCATAAAATCGGGGAAACCCACGAAGGTAATGCTACTATGGACTGGATGGAACAGGAGCAGGAAAGAGGTATTACCATTACTTCTGCTGCTACTATTGCTCAATGGAAAGGTCATAGAATCAATATCATAGACACACCAGGGCACGTTGATTTTACTGTTGAAGTTGAGAGATCCCTTAGGGTTCTTGATGGTTCAGTTACGGTTTTTTGTGCCAAGGGAGGTGTAGAACCGCAGTCCGAAACGGTATGGCGTCAAGCGGATAAATACGGCGTCCCCCGTATGGCTTATGTTAACAAGATGGATATTCTTGGTGCCGACTTTTATAATGTTGTAAAAATGATGAAAGAACGGTTAAAATGTAATGCCGTACCTATTCAATTACCGATAGGCAGGGAAGATACATTTAGAGGGATTATCGATCTTGTTAATATGAAAGCTTATATATATTATGATGATTTAGGAAAAGATATTCGCGAGGAAGAGATTCCTGAAGATATGAAGGAGCAGGCTGAAGAATATCGTACAGCCCTTATTGAAGCAGTTGCCGAACAAGATGAGGAACTGATGATGAAGTACCTTGAAGGCGAAGAATTAACCATCGATGAAATCAAGGCGCAAATCAGAAAAGCTACCATTACAAACACAATGGTACCTGTACTTTGCGGTACGTCATACAGAAATAAGGGTGTACAAAAACTGTTGGACGCAATTGTGGATTACATGCCGTCGCCGGTTGACATACCTCATATTAAAGGTGTTATTCCGGAAACAGGCGAGGAAGCTGAACGGCCTTCAAGCGATGATGAACCGTTTAGTGCTTTGGCGTTCAAAATTGCGACTGACCCTTATGTTGGTAAGCTTTGCTTCTTTAGAGTATATTCCGGTACCTTGAACTCCGGTTCTTATGTGTTGAACTCAACAAAAGGACATAAGGAACGTATCGGACGTCTTCTTCAGATGCATGCAAACCATAGGGAAGATATAGAAACGGTTTATGCAGGGGACATTGCTGCAGCCGTGGGTTTAAAAAATACAACCACCGGCGATACTTTGTGTGATGAAAAGAGTCCGATTATTCTTGAATCCATGGAGTTCCCGGAACCTGTTATAAGGGTAGCTATTGAGCCGAAGACAAAAGCAGGCCAGGAGAAAATGGCCATTGCTCTTTCCAAGCTGGCTGAAGAAGATCCTACATTTAAGACTTATACGGATGAAGAAACCGGTCAGACAATCATTGCCGGTATGGGTGAACTTCACCTTGAAATTATTGTTGACCGGCTTTTGAGAGAATTCAAAGTAGAGGCCAATGTAGGTAAGCCTCAGGTAGCTTATAAAGAGACCATTAGAAAATCGGTTAAAATTGAGCATAAGTACGCAAGACAGTCCGGTGGTAAGGGTCAATACGGACATGTATTCCTTGAACTGGAGCCGTTGGAACGTGGTAAAGGTTATGAATTCGTCAACAAGATTGTGGGCGGTGTTATTCCGAAAGAATACATTCCTGCCGTTGACGCCGGTGTACAAGGTGCTATGCAGACCGGTGTACTGGCCGGCTACAACGTAGTTGACGTAAGAGTAACCTTATATGACGGTTCTTATCACGAAGTGGACTCTTCGGAAATGGCATTTAAGATTGCTGCTTCCATTGCTTTTAAGGAAGGATGCAAGAAAGCCGATCCGGTGCTCTTAGAGCCTATTATGAAGGTAACCGTCAATGTTCCTGAGGAATACATGGGTGACGTCATGGGTGACCTGAATTCCAGAAGGGGACAAATTCAAGGTATGGAAGCAAGAGCCGGTGCTCAGGAAATAACGGCTTTTGTACCGTTGGCTGAAATGTTTGGTTATGCAACGGACTTGCGTTCCAGAACACAAGGTAGAGGACAATATACCATGGAACCAAGTCACTATGAAGAAGTTCCAAAGCAGATTCAGGAAAGTATTATCAGTGCACGAGCAAAAAAAGAGGAGTAATGAAAAATAATATTGCAATTTAAAAAGATTCATAATAAAATATAAAAAAAACCATAACTAAAAAATAACTATAATATTGAAATTGAACATTGAGTTGTCAATTTCAATTACACAAAGAGGGAGGATTATAAAAATGGCAAAGGCAAAATTTGAAAGAACAAAACCACATGTTAACATTGGTACGATTGGTCACGTTGACCACGGTAAAACAACTTTAACAGCTGCTATTACAAAGGTATTGGGCTTACAAGGTAAAGCACAATTTACAGATTATGACCAAATTGATAAAGCACCGGAAGAAAAAGAAAGAGGTATTACAATTAGTACTTCTCACGTTGAGTATGAAACCGATAACAGACACTATGCTCACGTTGACTGTCCGGGACACGCTGACTATGTTAAGAACATGATTACCGGTGCAGCTCAGATGGACGGTGCTATTCTGGTTGTTTCTGCTGCTGACGGTCCAATGCCTCAGACAAGAGAACATATTCTTCTTTCAAGACAGGTTGGCGTTCCTTATATTGTTGTATTCATGAACAAGGCTGACCAGGTTGATGATCCGGAACTTCTTGAATTAGTTGAAATGGAAATCAGAGAATTATTAAATGAATACGAATTCCCCGGAGATGATACTCCAATCATTAAAGGATCTGCATTACAAGCTCTTGAAAGCAGCTCCAACGATATCAACGCACCGGAATATAAGCCTATTTTAGATTTAATGGCAGCAGTGGACGAGTATATTCCTACACCTGAAAGAAAAACCGATCTTCCGTTCTTAATGCCTGTAGAAGACGTATTCTCCATTACAGGACGTGGAACGGTTGCAACCGGTAGAGTAGAAAGAGGAACATTAAAACTTTCCGATGAAGTTGAAATTGTTGGTTTACAAGATGAATCAAGAAAAGTTGTTGTAACAGGAATTGAAATGTTCAGAAAAATTCTTGATTCTGCTGAAGCCGGAGATAACATCGGAGCACTTTTAAGAGGTGTTCAAAGAGATGAAGTGGAAAGAGGGCAGGTTCTTGCAAAACCCGGTTCCATTAATCCTCATAGAAAATTCAAAGGTGAAGTTTACGTATTGACAAAAGAAGAAGGTGGAAGACATACTCCTTTCTTCAATAATTACAGACCACAGTTCTATTTCAGAACAACCGACGTTACAGGTGTTATTACATTACCTGAAGGCGTTGAAATGTGTATGCCTGGAGATAACGTAACCATGTCCGTTGAATTGATTACACCGATTGCTATCGAAGAAGGATTGAGATTTGCTATTCGTGAAGGCGGAAGAACCGTTGGTTCTGGCGTTGTTACAGCAATTGATGAATAATTCATAACAAAATTTAAAGAAAAGGACCGATTTGCATCATGATATTTCTATACCAAAGAGCAAACGGTCCTTATCCTTATTTTTCTAATTTTTGAAAGATATTCAAAAAAGTTTAGAAAAATCAATAAAAAAATAAAAAATTTTTTTTCATATTAACAATTTACAAATTGTAGTAAATTATTATATAATGAAAATCAGACAGCAGGAATGTAAGGATAATGATCGATGATTCAACCAAAGACTATCTGAAAACATTAGGAGGTCTTCCATTTGCAACGTCTTATAAAAAAATCATTTTTGTTATTTATCGATTTTATATTAGTTTCCGTTGCAGTCTACGTAGCGCTTTTCTGTAGATTTGATCAAAATATTCCCCAGCAATATATAAAAGTTTATATAAATACAGTACTCGTTACAACTTGTATTAAACTATTTACTTTTCAGGCATTCAAGTTGTATTCAAGTTTGTGGCAATATGCCAGTGTGGAAGAACTTATTCAGGTTTTTCTTGCAACTACAATAGGAACTGTATTATCTTTTCTGTTTGGGATGTTAACCAATCAGTCCATGCCGCGGACCGTATATATCATTGCATGGATGGTTACTTTTATGTTGGTTGGAGGAAGCCGATTAAGTTACCGCCTGGTAAGAAAGGCGAATAGCTGGGCACCGAGAATTTTTGCCCATAGAAAATGTAATCATCAAAAAAGAGTAATGATAATTGGAGCGGGCAGTGCAGGTTCACTTTTAATCAGACAGTTAAAATTTCAAAAAGAATTAAGAAGCGTACCTGTAGTGGTTATTGATGATGACTGCAACAAACAGGGCTCCCACATTCATAGAATACCTATAAAAGGTGGGCGCGAGCAAATTGAAAAGATGTGCAAAAAATATCGTGTTGATGAGATCATCATTGCACTTCCGTCCAAAGCGAAAAATGAAATCAAGGAAATCCTTGAAATCTGTACCAGAACAAAATGCAAGCTTAAAACACTGCCTGAACTTTCAGAAATCACCAATGACAACATAGATCTTAAAAAAATCAGGGATGTCAGCATAGAAGACTTGCTGGGCAGAGAACAGGTGAGACTGAATAACAGTGAAATATCCGATTACATAAGTGGGCAGGTTGTTTTAGTGACAGGCGGGGGAGGCTCTATTGGCTCGGAATTATGCAGGCAGATTGCGAAGTATCGTCCAAGTAAATTGCTGATTTTAGATAAATATGAGAACAGTGCCTACGATTTGCAAAACGAACTTCAATATAAATACGGCGATAAATTGGATTTTGAAATCATTATTGCATGTGTAAGAGACAGAGAACGTATGGAAAGCATTTTTAAAAAATATCGGCCGGATATTGTATTTCATGCTGCAGCCCACAAACATGTGCCTTTAATGGAAGCCAATCCTACCGAAGCCATCAAAAATAACATATTCGGAACACTTAACGTTGCAGAATGTGCCCATGAATACCATGCGAAAAGATTTGTATTGATATCCACCGACAAAGCGGTGAATCCCACCAACATTATGGGAGCAACCAAGCGAATTGCCGAAATGATTATTCAAAGCATGAGCAAACGCAGTAAGACGGAATTTGTTGCTGTAAGATTCGGAAACGTATTAGGAAGCAACGGAAGCGTCATACCGTTGTTTAAAAAACAAATTGAGCATGGAGGACCGGTAACGGTAACGCATCCGGAAGTAACCAGATTTTTTATGACCATACCGGAAGCAGCTCAGTTAGTGATTCAGGCCGGAGCAATGGCAAAAGGCGGAGAAATATTTATCCTGGACATGGGGGCACCCATCAAAATCGTCGACCTTGCTCGCAACCTGATTCGACTTTCCGGTTTGGAACCGGATAAGGATATCAAGATTGAGTTTACAGGCTTAAGGCCCGGAGAAAAACTGCATGAAGAATTGCTTATGGAAGAAGAAGGAGTAACCGCTACGCATCATGAAAAGATTTTTATCAGTCAACCTTTGAACATGGATTATAAATTGCTTATGAAGGAACTGAATAATCTTGCCAAGATGGTTTCCGACAGTGATGAAAGCCTAGACGGATTAGCGGACATCATATCCAGGATTGTTCCAACCTATTCCAATGAACAGGCTGCTGTATAAATATAGTATAATATTTATACAAAATACTTAGAAAATTTTGTATAAAGTTAATAAAAAAATTAATAATTTATATGTAAATTTATTACTTGATTCATAAGAGGTTCACTTATATAATATTTATATAAGTGAATATGTAAAATAAGGGATTGAAGTACATTATAACAGGAGGGAATTTTATGTTATCAAAGGGGAAAATACATATTTTAAAGTACGGCTTTATGCTGTTACTGGTTGGTCTGATAATAGGTATGGCAAGTACTGCATTTGGAATGACGATTGGAAACATTGAGACAGAAATTCAATCGGACGGGACGGTTCGTGTAACGGCTAACTTGACTGGGGCCGATAACGGGGATCAGGTTACCATACTGGTAACGGATTATGGAGCACAAGACATGAATTCTGCAATAAAATACATAGATCAAGTAGCTTATGTTTCAGATAATAAAGTAGAATTTACATTTAAAATGAAACAAGCGGACTTAGATTATAAAAAGATTTACCGGCTTGCAATCGGTGGTACTGACGTAAATTCGCCAAAAGTAGGAGCGTTGTTCAAACTTGCTCCACCACAGGAAGCGTGGATTGTCGGACCTGATGCGGTTCAAAAAGGCAGCAGCGGGAATTATGAAGTTAAAGTTGTAGATGCAGCAGGAAAGTACATAAATATGGAAACGTCAGAGATATGTGTAGAATGGTCGATACAAGGAGGCAATCCTGATGGTATTGCAATAAATAACGGAGTATTGACCGTTGGTGAAAATGCTACGGTAGAGTCGGTAACAGTTGTTGCAAAGGTAGAAGATCTACCTGAAAAGACGAAAAAAGTGAAAATCACCGAAGTTCAACCTGCTATAATTGAGGAAGAGGCTGTTACAACCTCAGAGGTATTGGTTTCGAAAGATCCGGAAGACAACACGACAAGCCCGATAAGAGTTGAAAAAAGACCTTCAGGTGCATTCGTAGCCAAAGTACCGGCTGTAGCAGGTACACCGTTTACAATTACTGCACCGGATGCAGGTGGTAATGCATACTATAGAATTTCTGTTAAAAAAGGTAACAGCACAGTTTATGGAGGCGGCAATTTTGGAAGTGCAAGGACATTGGAGTGGAATATTCCGGGAGATGCCAGCGGAACATATATTATAACAATTGAAACTTCAAGTGATGGAAATACACCTGATTCTGAAGTAAAAATATACGTCAGCGTAGCTCCGACAAAACAGACAATATTAGATAAAACTCTGGAAACAGGAGATGCGGCATTCACTGCAGAAAGAATCCAAGTTACATCGACGGGCACAAATAATAATCAAATGAAGATTACAGTAGATAATCCTCCTTCTAATACTAAATTTAGATATTATCTGTTACCGAAAGGTTCAGAAGCTGAAGAATCAAAATGGATAATGTTGTCAGATTATACTCCGGACAGCTCAATTACTGTCGCTAAACCACCGGCTGGTGTATATTTGATTTCGGTATATGCTAAAAACGATTACTCTGCAGACTATGTTGATACATTTAGAATGGTTACCATAACCGTACATCCATCAGGTGATATAGATTGGACACCACCGGAAGAATAAAGCGGTAATTGAAGATAAGTAGTTAATATAAAAAAGAAATTCCATTTATTCAAATGGAATTTCTTTTTTGTTACCAATACTTTTTATATTTATGCGCATTTTCACTTTGCATATATTTTAATCATGGGGGCAGCTTTGGGCCAATGTCGTCAACTTAACAAACCACATTATGAATACATGTTCATATATGGATAAATTCTTTTATTCTGAGTGCTACAGAGTCACGGCGAAGGCAAATAGACATTTAGGCAAAAATACCACGGACGGTATTTTTAGCATCACTCGCAACATGGACGTTGCGTCGATGCGGCCTTAAATGGATATTTGACGAGCCGATGAGTCTGTGCACGAGGAATACTAATTTAGGAATATATGAACATGTATCCATTATATAACACCTTAAGTTGACGACATTGTCTGTGGTTTCCCGTAAAAATAGCAATAGTAATGATTTATTTGCATATGACAGTATTTCTGCAAAACAGAAAGGAGCACAAATGGCTATAATAGCTTTTTTAGTATGGATTTTACTTATATCTGTATTTACCAAATTAAAAAATTATTTTTTTAAATTTTTGGTCGGCAGCGTAGGGCTATTCTGCTTTGTCATGTATTTAGGAAGAAAAACATTGGTTGCATCATTTTCTTATGTTGTAGCGTATATGGTTTGGCTTATAGGACATTTGTTCCGGTTTTATTCCGTTTCTCCTGCTCATTTTGTTATCACCGTTTATCATAATTTGGAAGCTGTTTCCTTTATTATCGACTATGAATGTTCCGGCTTTGTTGAAGTTGTCGTCTATTTAAGTTGTTTGTGGTTTTATCCAATATATTTCTTGTATGAAAAGGCCGTTTACTCGGTTTTTGGTATGGTGTGCATTTTTGGGGCGAATGTTTTGAGAATATTGTTTATTGCTGTTGTTGTGCATATTTTCGGGAATCAGCTTCTTTTTATTGCTCATACTGTCCTGGCCCGTTTACTGTTTTTTGTTATCATGCTTGTTTTATATTACATGGTTTTTACCAAGCCACATATATTAAGGCAAAAGGTAGGGAGCTTTTTATATGCAAATGATAAATAGGATTTTTAATGAACTGATTTTTTGGATAGCCTGGATTGTTATTCCTATTGTTTGGGAAATAGGTCAAGGATTGTTGACAGCGGTTGCCGCACTTATGAGCCGTAATAAAGAGATAGACGATAATGAAGAGAAAGTTTTTTTCCCTTATGTTACCATATTAATCCCTGTATATAATTCGGCCAAGACCCTTAAAATATGTTTACAATCCATAGTCAGTCAAAACTATCCTCTTGATAAAATCGGGGTTGTTTTAATTGATAACGGTAGTAAAGACGACAGTTTTGAAATATTTAAGAACTTTCAGAAGGAACATCCTCACATAAGTATTTGGTGGGATTCTTCCCGGCAGGGAAAGTCAAAAGCATTAAACAAAGGGATTTTTTTAAGTACCGGTAAGTATATTATTAATATCGACAGTGATGGATGGCTTGATAAAAATGCCATAAGAAATGTGGTTTTTAGATTTGAAAGGGACAATACCATTGCTTGTATGACAGGCGTGGTTCTTATTGACCATCACTTGATTGAGCAAACGGACAGTAAATTACTGAAATTAATTAGAAAATGCGAGTTGTTTGAGTACATGGAATCTTTTTTAGTAACAAGAAAAATACAGTCCGTAACCAATAGTCTTTATACCTTGTCGGGTGCTTTTTCATGTTTTCGTACTTCGATACTTTTAAAAACGCAAATGTATAATAATATTACCGTTGGAGAAGATACTCATATGACTTTTCAAATAAAAGATATATTGAAGAAGAAAATGGTATTGTGTGAGAATGCATTTTTTTATACGGCTCCCATAGAGGATTTCAATAAACTATATACGCAAAGACAAAGGTGGCAAAGGGGCGAAATTGAAGTGGCCAGTCTTTTTACGAGCAGTCACCTTGGAAGCTTGAGAGATTTTTTTAAGAAGCCGGCCATGAGAATACTGGTTACCGACCATACGATGACATTTCCAAGGTTCATTTGGTATTTTGCAATGATTTATTTATATTTTATCAACTATCCGTTAAAACTAATTATTGGGGCTAATTTGTTGCTATATGTTCTTTATGTTTTTAGCAGTTTGATCTTTTTTTGTGTAGGGAGAGTGTTTTTACGGGAACAGAAAGAAATGAGAGAGTATATTTGCAGAAACTTTATGATATGTTTTTTAATGCCTATTTACCGTTTTTTGGTTTATTGGATAAGGATGGCGGGAATCATTAATTCCATAGGTACCATGTCGGTTTGGAAATCTTCCAGTTTTAGTGAGGAGATTCATGCATTTAAAAATGAAATGGAGGAACAGTATTATTCAAAATTACGGTTTATCAAAACCATTGAAAGGTTGATTCATCATAAATAAAGTCTATGTACTGTTGCCATGCTACAACGAACAGGACAATATCAAGGAATTGACGGCAAAATGGATAAAACAGTTAAGAGACAAAAGAATAAAAGATAAATATGGTTATGAAATTGTCTTGGTAAATGACGGAAGTTTTGATGGCACCAACAACAGTTTAAAAAAGATTCAAGAAAAGAACGAGCATATTACCGTGATCACCCATCAACAAAATATGGGTTTAGGGCAAGTTTTGAGAACAGGGATCACATATATTGAAAAGAAAGCAAATGAGAATGACGTTCTGTGTATTATGGATGCGGATAATACTCATGATCCGTGTTATATCCATTCCATGCTGAATAAAATGAAGGAAACGGGAGCTGAGTGCATTATAGCGTCCAGGTATCAAAAGGGGTCAAAAATTATAGGCGTATCATGGTTCAGGAATTTGATGAGTTATGGAGCAAGATTGTTATATACCGTTTCTTTAGGAATACCTAATGTCAAAGATTATACTTGCGGTTATCGTATTTATAAGATGAAAAAGATAAAAAAAGCAATGGCTTTATACGGTGATCAATTTATAAGCGAAACAGGATTTACCTGTATGGTTGAGATATTATATAAGTTGTATGTGGTGGGTACCACATTTAATGAAATTCCGTTTGAATTAAGATATGATTTGAAAAAGGGAGCCAGTAAGATGAAAGTATTGAAAAATGCCATAAAGAGTATTGATATTGCAATTCATGCACGAAGGAGATATAGATATTGATTACCAATTTAGGAATATATGAACTGTATTTGATTGAAGTTAATGAATAATTTTCTCCTGATATCCATACCCTACACGTGTATTATTAAAAATGATAGGATGAGTGGACTTGAGTACATTTAAAAAATATTTTAAATTTTCGGTTATCGGAATCATTACAGGTTTATGCAACGGGCTTTTTGGTTCCGGCGGCGGCACTGTTGCCGTACCGGCCATGGAGATGATGCTTCACGCGGAAGAACATCGTGCCCATGCAACAGCCATCGGCATTATATTGCCGCTTACTTTGGTAAGCATCTTTTTTTATGTACGGAACAGTTTCGTTGATTGGAACTTAACATGGCAGGTTGCGATAGGAGGAATACTGGGAGGATATATTGGGGCAAGAACGTTGAAAAGGATTTCTGCACGTGCATTGAGAAAAATATTTGGAATTTTTATGATTATCGCTGCGATAAGGATGGTATTTTAATATGTGGATAGCTGTTACTGCGGGATTTATATCGGGTATTATCAGTGGAATGGGGATAGGAGGAGGGACCGTTCTTATACCTATCCTTGTTTTTGTTTTGCGTACCAATCAACATATTGCACAAAGCATTAATTTATTGTATTTTATTCCAACGGCAGTTATTGCATTAATTGTTCATATAAAAAATAAAAACATGGATTTTAAGTTAGCTGTTCCTATTGTGTTATTTGGCATATTAGGAGCATTGATCGGTTCACGCCTGGCAGTTTCAATTTCTTCGGCAAACTTGAAAAAAATATTTGGGATGTTTTTATTATGTATGGGAACTTATGAGATTTTCAGGAAATAGGCCTAATTTAATTTTGTGAAAACATTGACGAACATTTGAATTTGATATATAATTTCTATAAAAATCAACCATTTTATTTAAAAATTTATATTTAAATTTAGGGGGATTATCATGGAAAGAGTCTATAATTTTTCTGCAGGCCCATCAGCGTTGCCTGAAGCCGTTTTGAAAAAGGCTCAGGAGGAAATGCTCGTCTACAAAAATACCGGAATGTCTGTTATGGAAATGAGCCATCGCTCAAGTGCGTTTCAGGAAATTATTGATACTGCTGAAAAGAATTTGAGAGACCTTATGCAGATTCCGGACAATTATAAAGTGTTGTTTTTACAGGGTGGGGCATCCAGCCAATTTGCAATGATTCCGTTGAATTTGTTGTCAAAGAGCAAAAAGGCGGATTATGTGATTACCGGAACATGGGCTAAAAAAGCGTATAAAGAAGCAAGTCGTTATGGAACCGTTAATGTCGTAGCAAGTTCGGAAGATCAAACTTTTAACTACATACCGGAATTGGATCCCGACAAGTTTGATAAAGATGCGGATTATTTCTATATAACAACCAATAATACCATTTACGGTACCAGGTATACAAAACTTCCGGATACGGGAAACGTTCCTTTGGTTGCAGACATGTCTTCCAATATTTTATCGGAAGTATATGATGTCAGTAAGTTCGGTCTGATTTTTGCAGGAGCTCAAAAGAATATGGGACCTGCAGGACTTACCGTTGTGATTATACGCGAAGACCTTATCGGACATGCAATGGATATTACTCCAACCATGTTTAATTATAAAACGCATGCGGACAATGGATCTATGTTTAATACACCACCTACCTACAGCATTTATATATGCAATCTTGTACTGGAATGGTTAAAGGAATTGGGCGGTATTCCTGCTATGCAGAAGATAAACGAAGAAAAGGCGAAAATTCTTTACGATTATCTTGATGAATCAAAATTGTTTAAGGGTACGGTGGTACCAAAAGACCGTTCACTGATGAATGTACCTTTTGTAACCGGGGATCCGGATTTGGATGCAAAATTTATTAAGGAAGCGGCATCCCATGGATTAGTGAATTTGAAAGGCCATCGTACGGTTGGCGGAATGCGTGCAAGCATCTACAATGCAATGCCTATTGAAGGAGTCAAAAAATTAGTAGAATTCATGAAGAAATTTGAAATGGAAAATAGGTAATTTCATTATTTTATATAGAAAGAGGGAATGAACTTGTATAATATATTGACATTAAACAAAATTTCATCAAAGGGATTGGATTTGTTTAGTAAAGATAAATACAATGTAGGGGATAATATTGAAAATCCTGATGCAATCATTCTTAGAAGCTTTTCAATGCATGAAATGGAATTGCCTGAAACGTTAAAAGCCGTTGCAAGAGCGGGAGCAGGGGTTAATAATATACCGATTGAGAAATGTTCTGAAAAGGGAATTGTAGTCTTCAATACTCCCGGAGCTAATGCCAATGCCGTAAAAGAGCTGACAATTGCCGCATTGTTTTTAGCTTCCCGTAAAATCGTACAAGGGATTCAATGGGCTAAGACATTAGCAGGACAAGGGGACGCTGTTCCTAAGCTCGTTGAAAAAGGCAAGTCCAATTTTGCCGGTCCTGAAATTGAAGGAAAAAAGCTTGGTGTAATTGGGCTTGGTGCAATTGGTGTCATGGTTGCAAATGCTGCACATTCATTGGGAATGGAAGTGGAAGGTTACGATCCCTATATTTCCGTAGATTCTGCCTGGGGATTATCAAGAAGTATCAAAAAAGCTACGGACATTAATTCACTTCTTGAGACTTCGGATTATATTACTTTACATGTACCGTTGACACCTGATACCAAAAATATGATTGATGCAGAACAATTTGCAAAAATGAAAAAAGGTGTTCGTTTATTGAATTTCTCAAGGGGGGAATTGGTGAATAACCAAGCGTTGATTTCAGCTATTAATGATCAAATTGTGGCAGCCTATGTAACGGATTTCGCATGTGATGAGTTGCTCAATATAGAACAGGTTATCTGTATTCCTCATCTTGGAGCATCCACACCGGAATCCGAAGAGAACTGTGCCGTTATGGCAGTGAAAGAGGTTATGGATTTTCTTGAAAACGGACATATTAAAAATTCCGTTAATTTTCCGGATTGTGAATTAGTGCGTTCTGCAGATTATCGTATCACAATTGCACACAAAAATATTCCGAACATGGTAGGACAAATGTCTACCGGGCTTGCTAACAGTGGAATTAATATTGCCAATATGCTCAACAAAAGTAAAAAGGACATGGCATATACCATCATTGATACAGAAGAACCGTTACCGGAAGAGATTGTTAATAAAATTAAATCCATAGACGGAGTATTGAATGTGAGAGTATTGTAGATAAATGTATAAAAATGAGGAGGGTGTTATATAAGTAAATTAGGATAAAATACAACGGGCGGGGATGGAAAACCCGCCCGTTGTTGTATTGGGTACAGATTCATATATGGATAAAGTGTTATAACGTTACGTTGATGCGGCCTAAATCTGTATTTTCTAATTTCTATTTAACTTTGCCGTGACTCTGTCGGGCGACCGCAGGTCGCTCCTGCAAGAATAACGATTTATCCATATATGAATCCGTATCCAGTGTAGGGGCGATTCAAGAATCGCCCGTAGGATAGGTAAATATTATGTTTTGTGCGACAGCCCCTTTTTACTTAAATTTATTCATAACCAATCCTGTAATCAACTTGGGATAAAAATAGGTTGACTTCTGTGGCATTTTTTCATTAGCCAAAGATACATCCTTAATTTCATGAACTTTGGTTGCATTAAGAAGGAATGAGCATTGGAAATTCCCGTTTTTCACCCATTCAATGGCTTCTTTTGAGTCTCTGGTGTAAGTAAGATTTTTTTGGTTGGCCATGTTTTCCATGTCAATACCTAATAATTTATCCAGCACAAGGGTATGTAATATGCTTACGTCAAGATTTCTGTAAGCAAGGGATTTATCAGGCAGCATGCTGTCCATAATATTTGCATTTTTCAGGGTAAAAATATAATAGTAATTTTTCCCTGTATACAGTGCAAAGGTTTTTTGATGGGAATTTTCACTTAACGTTTTTTCAATTTCTAATGCCATATTTTCTGCATTCTGCTCACTATGAAATTTTTCAATATCAAAATTTTCTGTCAGTTCATTTACCAGCTTGTTTTCATCAAAATGGTCTAAATTTTTAACTAATCGGTGGGTAGGGAATACCACCAGTCCCGGATCGTCCATATCCACCAGCATCATCATGACGTAATTAAAGAGGTCCTCTTCGCGGTAATTGGGATTTTCCTCTCTCATTTTATTTCTGAAATTTAATGCCGTTTCATATCGGTGATGACCGTCTGCGATAAACAGCTGTTTATTTTCAAAATATTTTTGTATCTTTGCAATGGTTTCATGGTTGGTAACAATCCAAAGATTTTGAATGATACCGTCCCATGACTTAAAAGAGATACAAGGTGGGGTACTGGATATATTATCAATTATTTTTGAGAGTTTTCTTTCTATATCGATATATAAAGAATAGATTTGGCTGAAATTGCTGTAAGTTGTTGACATAAGATTAAAACGATCCGTTTTGGCCTTTGAAAGGGTTTCTTCGTGTGGAAGAATCACTCCCTTTGAAAATTCCTCCAGCTTAACCAATGTAATAAAACCTTTAAAAGACTTGGTTGTACCGTCTTTCAGCGTAAAAATTTCTTCATAAAGGTATATTGCAGGTTGTGATTCGTATATCAATATACCTTCCTTAATCCAATTGTTTAAATATTCTGCGGCTCTTGTATACCGATTGTTTTCTGTATTGTCATCTTGGTATTCCTTGCCGTACTCCAGGCGGATGACATTGTTTGGGTGCATGTTATAAAACATTTCCTGTTCATCCGGGGAAATAATATCGTAAGGAGGAGTGGTAACCAAACCAAGATCTTTGATTTTTTCAGTATTATAACGCAGCCCTTTAAAAGGAATAATATTTGCCATTTTTTTCACCTCACATAAAATCTACCTTGAAATTTTATACTATATTTTACCTATAGTCAAGTTGTTAATTTTTTTTGAGTTTCCCCATTTTTTAAAATTTACTTGGAATTTAAGTATTTGAGATAAAGCTTAAGGAATTGTCCACATAGCTACTAACCTTTTAAATACTAATCCACAGATTTGAAAAAGTTATCCAAAGATTTGCATAAAAGTATAGTAAAAGCTCTCATGATATGTTATTTTAAAGTTGATAAAACAAAAAAACAATACAAAGGAGAGCTTTTACATGATTAATTATAACAGATTATCATACCAATTGAAAAGGGAAATCGAAAAATTTACAAATAAAATTTCTAAAGGACTATCAAGACCAAAATATAAATTTGTATTTCAAATGCTTTATGGGATGCTAGAATCACAGTCTACACATTTAAGTAATATTTCAAGAGCATTGAAAGAGGACATAACACTTAAGAAAACCATTGACAGATTATCTCGTAATCTTGGGCAATTTACTGAAAATGATATTATTATTAAAAATTATATGGATATTGTTAAAAAGAATACTAATAAACTATCTGTACTTATTATTGATAATTCAGATATTTCAAAGCCTTATAGTGAAATGCTAGACTCACTATGTAAAGTTCGTGACGGTAGTACAGGTGAAATAACTACAGGATACCATTTGCTTGAAATAACAGCACTCACCAAAGAGCATAAAATGCCGATGCCTGTATATACAAGGGTTTACTCAAGTACCGAAAATGGATTTATTAGTGAAGATGAAGAAGTTTTAAATGGTTTAAAACACCTTACTAAACATTTTGGGAAGACTGGAATAAGAACCTTGGATCGGGGATATGATGCTAATGTTTACTACAAATATTTTTTAAGGAATAATGAGAAATTTATAATACGGGCGAAGAAAGACCGTAATGTTAGACATAACGGAAAAACAGTGAATATTTTGGAACTGGCCAACAAATATAAAGGCAAATATTCTATGAAGTTTAAAGACAGGGCTGGTAAGAAAATTCAGTGTAAAATTAGTTATATTCCAATAACATTGCCGATTGCCCCCAAAAAGGAACTTACTCTAGTTGTGGTGCATGGGTTTGGTGAGACGCCTATGATGCTCATTAGCAACTTGAAATCAACAGATAAACGACTTTCAGTAGTAATAGCAAAAATATACCTTATGAGATGGAGAATTGAAGAATATTATCGATTTAAGAAACAACAATTTGGATTTGAAGATTTTAGAGTACAAAGTTTAGTTTCTATACGTGCACTTAATACACTGCTCACAGTCCTTATAGGTTTATTAAGTACATTTTCCGAGAAACAAAGCGATAATACTATGGTTATGGAAATAATTGAATGTTCAAAAAGAATATATAAGAAACCTTTATTCATATATTATGCATTAGCTGATGGCATCTTTAGTATTCTACAGAAAACCAGAAAGGGTATAGCAGCCTTTCTGGTTTCTAAAAAATCTTCATCATCTCAACAGCTGAACGTGTTTGAACTCTTTGATATCAAGCTAGACAGCTGCTTTGGTTATTAAAAAATGGGGAAACTCAAAGTTAATTTTTCGGTGCATGTTTTTTTCGGATAAAGGAAAAAGTAAAATATATAATATAAATTATGTTGGTGTGGTGTGGAGCCAATGATCAAGTTCAGCAAATTAATAGAACTTCCGATTATCAATGTATCATCAGGGAATAAAACAGGTACCATATACGATGTCATATTTACGCCGGACAATATGCAAATTATTGCATTTATTATAGTACTTAAAAAGCTTTTTGTGGGGAAAAAAGTTGTATTGTTTAAAGATATTGAAACCGTAGGTGAAAATGCGGTATTTATTCAGGATGGCTCAAAAATGATGAATATTACCCAATGGCATATGCCTGAAAACGCAAAAAGCTATCGGAAAGACGTATCTGACGTACCGGTTTATACTGACAACGGTATAAGTATTGGAGCAGTGCAGGATGCACTTTTTAATTTTGAATTGGGCGTTTTGGCTGAATTCGAAATAAGCGAGGGCTTCATCCAGGATTTAATGGATGGCAGAAAAAAAATTCCCGTTTCTGAATCAATACACATGGAAAAGGGTATATTAATTTTAGATAATAATAAAATAAATGATGT
>Ga0134092_1000669_pt1 | contig 33879 bp, 25 predicted proteins | sample 3_6taG_FD_94454 | JGI IMG/M metagenome (GOLD analysis project Ga0134092, IMG submission 94454) | Switchgrass degrading microbial communities from high solid loading bioreactors in New Hampshire, USA - 3_6_20_6_A3 metaG | ecosystem: Engineered > Bioreactor > Semi-continuous > Anaerobic >... | reverse complement strand
CGGATGATGTGCTTGATGTTTAGAAAAGTATGAAGTTTGAAGTGTTATGTTAACTATGAATTTTAATGGGTCGAACAGTGGCTTCGGTCACTGATTTAATACAATATTAATTGTACAAGGAAGTATATTATATGAGCATTACAGTTGATAAGGATTTGTGTCCACAGAATCACAGGTGCCCATCAATAAAAGTTTGTCCGGTAGGTGCAATCCAACAATCGGGAAATGAGTTACCTGCAATTGATGAACAAAAATGTATTAGATGCAAAAAATGTGTGCTATTCTGTCCGATGGGAGCTATTCGTGAAGAGTAGTGGAGGAGTCTATACTTGACGTTTTGATAGTGTTTGTATAAAATTCTCCTTCTTAGCATTCTCTAATAATAATTCTTGCTAGGAAGGAGAATTTTCAGTTATAGCAACATAATTATCCTACATATTGTGCAAGGTAGATATACTATGAACTTCCCAAATAGGGGCATTAGTTTTATCAATGGGTTAATACTTGTTCGCCGAAAAATCTACCTGCTTCTTCAGCTGCATTTAGACTTTCCTCATGTGCAAACTTAATGCGTAGCGGGAATAATGGGATATCCATACCGGTACTGCCAATTAGATATCTTTGATCAATTACGTTAAAGCCAACTTTATTAAGATAATTTTCTATGTGCATAATAGCTTCGCCGCTCCAACCATAGGAACCAAAAGCTGCTGCAAATTTTTCCTTGACTTCCTCTCCTTCTAGGGATTTAAGAAGTTCTTCAATATTTCCAACCATATCGGCATATTTGGTGGAGCTTCCCATCAAAACACCGTCACTTTCCAAAATGCGCTTCTTAACTTCACTCAAATCGGCATTTTTGAGATTAAATATGGATGTTTCTACTCCTGTTTTTTCAAGGCCTTCAGCAAGTTTTTGCGCAATCTTTGTTGTATTTCCAGTCATAGTGGAATATACGATTGTAACTTTCTTAGGTTCCTCTTGAGCTGGGAGACTGCTCATTTCATCATACATTTGAATAAACTTTGCAGCATCCTTACGCAGGATATATCCATGGGAAGGAGCAATCATATCTATATCAAGCTTTTTAATCTTTTCCAACATATCTCTTACATAAGGCCTGTGGGGTGCCATAATTAATTGGTAGTAAACCTTGAAATCTTCGATATATTCGTCTTTTGCCAGATCATTAAACAGTTCAAAAGTTGCTATATGGGTACTGAATATATCGCATGGGAAAAGGATTTTATTTTCTTCGACATAGGTAATCATTGTTTCCTCGGTATGCAGATAAGGTGTCTCAAAGAACCGCAGAGTTTTACCGCCTATATCCAATGTATCTCCGTCCTTAACTACGATAAATTCTCTATTATGCAATTTGAACATATCTTTTAATAGTCCTACAGATATTTCGGTAGTTACGATCTTTGCCTTTTTGGCTTTAGCCGCTAAAGAAGGTAGCGCACCTGCATGATCGGGCTCTACATGGTTGATTACAATATATTCTATGGTTTCCGGGTCAATAATTTTACTTAAGTTATCAACATATTCCTTTCCATAGGCAATATCAACTGTGTCAATTACAGTTGGCTTTTCTGTTGCTAAAAGGTAACTGTTATAGGTTGTTCCGCGTTCTAGAATTAGGCGGTGAAAGGGAACTCTTCGATTGTCAACTTTTCCTACCCAAAATATATTATCAGCTAATTTTATTGTATCCATAATTAGATCCTCCTTGATTTCTTTTATATTACGTTTCCTCTGTTATGAGTAAATCATACATTGTTTTGCATTTAAAAACTGTGACCTATGTCAAGATTTTGGATAAATAAAAAAATCGAAGTATTTTACTCCGATTTTTGCTTTCATCCAATTAGAGAGCATCAATATTACGAATAATAACTCTCTTATTTCCAATCATTTCGATAATTCCTTCCTCCTGCAACAGATTCATTTTCCTACTGACGGTTTCCCTTGCAACTCCGATATAATTTGCAATTCCTTCACGGCTTAGCGGAAGGTCAACAATGATACCCTCATGACTCACTTTACCGTATTTTTTTGCAAATTCAAGCAGAACTTCGTTTACTCTTGCCTCTACATTTTTTGTTGCCATGCTTTCTACTGCTTTTTCTAATCTTTCTAATCGGATACACAGCTCTTCCATGATTTTGAAAGCAATTTCGGGATACTCTTGAAGTAATTTTTTGAAATCATCTTTTTTAATAGTACAAACATTAGTTTCTTCTAAAGCTTCAACGTTATATGGGGCATTTTGATCTATTAGCAGATTTTTTTCTCCAAAGAAATCGCCTTGAGAAAAGATATATAGAATTTGTTCTTTCCCTTCCAATGTATCTCTAAAAGCTTTCACACGCCCGCTGTTAATTATGATAAGACTGTTTAAGTGCGCTCCTTCCATAATTATCATTTCGCCTCGGGAATATCGTTTCCTGATTATCAATTTTACAACTCTATTGATTTCTTCGGCATTTAATGTAGAAAATATCGGTACTTTTTTTGCGCAAATCTTATGCTGACATGTTTCACAGTTGCAGCTATGTTTATTCATATGATTAAGCTCCTTTTCAGCATTTAAACTTTTACAAGAAATAAGTTGGAATATTATTTTAAAAAACTTGAAATAAAGCTATGTAAGTTTTTTGTGTAAATTATATGCTGACTTTTGGAGAGTATCCAAAGTTCTCTATAAAATGTATACTTATAATTGTTTACAATGTAATAGTTTATACTTAATACTTAATAATTATTTATATTACATTTGTGGGATGTTCATAGTATCTCTAAAGCTGTGTATGACACTTATAATTTCATTGGCATTTTCATTAAAATCGTTGAAATAGCGTAAGACTAGGACTTCGCTTAATGCAAGAGGTAAACTCATGACCAAAACTTAATACCGATGTATTCTTCCATCTATTGCTTTAACAAACCATCATCTTCTTTATATGTTGTAATGTGATTATTATGCATAGCTACTTCCAACCTAACTCCTTCACAGAAAAAATTGCTGCGCATATTATCTTAATCATATGTTAGATGATTAAAAATGTAAATTACTCCACGTAGTTGAAAAGTTGTTTGATAATTTTTCTCTTTTTTTCTTGTACATAATCTGATAATCTATTTATTGAAATGAAATAATAGGAATGGAAGATGAACATGAAGAAAATCGCCACTTTTATAAGAGATGAATTATCTGGCTGGAAGCTATGGGAGATTTTATGGATTACCATATCTACCATAGCAATTTTGATAATTTCTATATACTTGAATGAAAACTTGGCTGGAATTATTATGGCTATAACCGGAGTTATATGTGTTGTATTGACCGGAAAAGGTAAACTATCATCTTATGCCTTTGGAATGATTAATACTGTGCTGTATGCTTTTGATGCCTATGGTGCAAAGTATTATGGCGATGTAATGCTAAATGTTTTATACTATGCTCCTATGAATGTAGTTGGATGGATAATGTGGAATAAGCATATGAATGCAGAAACAAAAGAAGTAGAGAAGAAAAAGTTGAAAGGCACCGGTATTGTAAGTTTATTTATAGGCTCTGCTATAGGAATTTTTCTATACGGTTTGATTTTAAAGAGAATTGGGGGAAATCTTCCTTTCGCTGATGCTTTAACCACAGTGCTTTCTGTTGTGGCCCAGATTCTATGTGTAAAGAGATATATGGAACAGTGGGTGATTTGGATTATTATTGATGCAGTTTCAGTATACATGTGGGCTGTAGATTTTATGAATGGTGGAGAGAATATTGCAACATTGATTATGTGGTGCATTTATTTGTTAAATGCTGTTTTCATGTTCTTTAAATGGTATGGAGAGAGCAAGAGGAGTGAGAAAAATGTATAATGTTGGGATATATGGCGGGGCTTTTAATCCTCTGCATTTAGGGCATATACGATGTATAATCGAAGCGGCAAATCAGTGCAAAGAGTTACATATTATTATAAGCTGTGGCGTAAATCGCAAGGAGATACCGCCAAGAATACGGTATCGCTGGATTTATCAAGTAACAAAACATATGGGCAATGTAAAAATACACTTTCTTGAGGATTATGCGCCGGAAAAGACAGCTTATTCAAAAGAGTATTGGCATAGTGATGCACAGAAAGTAAAAAATATGATAGGAAAACCCATTGATGTGGTTTTCTGTGGAAGCGACTATGATGAAAATAGTTATTGGAAGCAGTGCTATAAAGAAAGCGAACTTTATATTATCAAACGGAATGGAATTAGTTCTACAGAGATACGGAAAAACCCCTATGCTAATTGGCACAACATTCCCAATGTTGTGAGAGAGTACTACACCAAAAAAGTTTTGCTTATTGGTGGGGAGAGTACCGGAAAGTCAACCCTTACTATAAACTTAGCCAATTATTATAACACCAATTATGTTGAAGAAGTCGGAAAAGAAATTTCTATGCGTTCAGGAACAGATAGATTTATGCTTCCAAGTGATTTCACTGAAATTCTGCTGGCTCATAAAATGAAAGAGATGGAGGCAATTAAGCATAGTAACAAAGTTCTGTTTATTGACACCGATTGTTTGATTACCAGATTTTATATTGATTTTCTGGATGATCCGCAAAATGAAAAGGAGAAAAATAAAGCACTGGCGGATGCAATTTCCGATTTAAATCGTTATGATTTGGTATTTTATTTAGAGCCCGATGTGGAGTTTGTGCAGGATGGCGACAGGCATGTTCAAATAGCCTCTGATCGGGAGAAGTACGGAAATCAGATAAAAAAATTATTTGATGAGCGTGGTATAAATTATATCAGTGTGGGCGGAAGTTACCATGAACGCTTTATGCGTGTGACATCGGAAGTAGATAAATTACTTGGTATTGTAAGATAGAATAAAGGGAAGGTCTATGGTTGAACCGAAAATAAATTACAAATCAAGAAGAAAAATTCCTTGTTTTAGTTTCCTATAAGACCAACAAACTCCTTTCCGATTCGATTGACATTTATCATCAGAAAGGAGTTTTTTATAGGCTATATTTAAATTCCCTATAGTACCGGCTTATTTACGAAGTTTATTTATATAATACTTACTTGCATTGGGTTACTGCTAGGCATTCTTTCAATTTGCTGATGTGTAAATTCTACAATTTTCTCTCTATTGATAACTGTTACTTAAGCAATTAAATCAGCATCTTTAATCATGTCATCAATATTTTTTGGCAGTATTCTAAGATAAGGCATAGATTCTGAACCGATTATTTATTAGAATTGTCTGGATTCATATTGTAATCGCTATTTTTATTTTCCGCTAAAATACTAAAGGAAACTATGCCTACTAAATATAGAAAATGTACATAAACCAATTATTACTTTATTTTTCAAAATTTAAGCCTCCTTATTGCGGATAAAATACATCTTAATACATAATACTTATATAATTAACATGATTTATCAATGAAATTTGTCAGATAGGGAAGCTATTAAAATAAATAAAGGGTTTTTGTTAAACCCTATTTTTATTGATTGCAGAATCATATCAGCAGTATAGGAAGATTAATAATTTCAATCATCAAAATCGATATCTACTATTGCTCCAGTGTTAGCATTTACTTTTACTTCATAAACTCCATAGGCTACCCTGATTTTTACTTCATAAACCAATATACCATTCTCAGTATCCGGTTCAACTCCGATTACTTGTCCCGGAACTCGCTGCAAAGCTATTTGTACTGCTTGTTGTTGGGTGATTTGACGATTGAACCATGGATAATATAGCATATAAGTACATCTCCTTAATACGAAAGATTGTTTACATAATATAATATGCAAATTTACATAATTTAGTGTTAATAAATACCAAGGATATTAACTTTACTGAAGTTGAGAACATTTATTTACTTCTATAAGAATTGAATCTAAGCATTATCACAAAGTAAAACAAAATCATTAGAATTTCATCTCTTTAATGGTATACACTGTAAGAAGTGCTATGCATTGGCATATTAATGAATTGAATATGTTTTTAAAATAAATCAAACAATAACTTCATGTAATAAACCTTCAAGTTTTTTGGAGATTATGGGAGGAGAAAATAGATGTTTAAGCATGAGAAACAATTATTACATGAAGTTAAAGTAGATGCACCCAATCCCAATTATGCGGCCATGCTGCAGGAGCAATTAGGTGGACCTCAGGGTGAGCTTAAAGCAGCTATGCAATATATTTCACAGAGTTTACGTGTAAAGGATGCTGCCATTAAAGATTTATTCCTAGATATTGCGGCTGAGGAATTAAGCCATATGGAAATGATAGCTACTACAATAAATCTATTAAATGGACACAACCTGGATGCACAAAATACTACGGTAGGAAATATTCAAGCCCAAGTGCTTACAGGACTTGCACCCGTGCTTACCAATGCTTCGGGGCAATATTGGACAGCTGCTTATGTAAACGTAACCGGTGACCTTGCAGCAGACTTATTGTCCAATATTGCTGCAGAGCAAAGGGCCAAGGTAGTATATGAATACCTTTACAGGCAGATAAACGATAAAGGTGTAAGGGAGACAATTGACTTCCTTTTGAATAGGGAGGAAGCTCATAATACTATGTTTAGAGAAGCCTTCAACAGAACACAGGATAGCGGTTCACAGAAAGACTGGGGTGTTACCCAAGACTCCAAGCTTTATTTTGATCTGTCGACACCGGGTAAATTCTTCGATGTAAACAACCCTCAGCCACCTAGCTTTAAAAATCCTGATCAAGCAGTACAAGATAGTAATCAACAACATTGAAGTGATGATAAATAGCCTGGAGAATTTACTTCAGGCTATTTATTGTCTATAAAATATCATCTTACAGATTTTTTATACTCCTCAGTTTAAGTCGGTGTTAAAGCAACTTTCCTGTATTAGCAACTGATTTTTACATAATAACATTTTATATTATTAATGAAGATTATGGTTGTAATTATTAAATATACACACTCTTTGTATTTATCTCTTTTCTTGGTGAAATAATAACTCTATAAATTAAACAATAGAAAAATAAAGGAGAGTCTATATGCAGAAAATACAGACGATGGATGGAAACCAGGCTGCCGCTTATGCGGCCTATGCGTTGACAGAAGTGGCTTCCATATATCCGATAACGCCATCTACACCTATGGCAGAAGCTGTTGATGAGTGGTCTGCCCACGGTAAGAAGAACATATTCGATCAAGAGGTAAGAGTTGTTGAGATGCAGTCAGAGGCTGGAGCAGTTGCCGCAATGAGAGGTGCTTTGCAGTCCGGTGCATTGGCATCTACCTTTACATCAGCTCAAGGACTTCTTATGATGATCCCAAGCTTGTATAAGCTAGCGGGAGAGCTGCTGCCCGGCGTTCTCCATGTTGCTGCAAGATCAGTGGCAGCACAGGCACTGTCTATTTTCGGAGATCATCAGGATGTGATGGCGTGCCGGCAGACGGGAGTTGCTATGCTTGCTTCAACGAATGTACAGGAAACGTTGGACCTCGGTATTATTGCCCATTTATCGGCAATAAAATCTAGAGTTCCATTCATACACTTTTTTGATGGGTTCAGAACTTCCCATGAATATCAAAAAATTAGTGTTGTGGATTATGACGACATCAAAAAATTAGTGGATTATAAGGCTATTGAAGATTTCAGAAACAGAGCTTTAAATCCGGAACACCCTGTTGCAAGAGGAACTACTCAAAATCCGGATATTTATTTCCAACAAAGGGAGAGTGCAAATCCTTTTTATAATGCAATACCGGAAATTGTACAACAATACATGGACAAACTTGGAGAAATTACCGGAAGGAAATACAAGCTATTTGAATACTATGGAGCGAATGACGCTGAATACGTCATTGTAGCCATGGGTTCAGTCAGTGATACCATATATGAAACCGTAGACTATTTAAATGCAAGAGGAGAAAAGGTTGGTACGGTAAGAGTTCATCTCTACAGGCCGTTTTCAGAAACCCACTTACTCAATGTTATTCCAAAAACGGTAAAGAAAATAGCCGTATTGGATAGGACCAAGGAACCGGGTGCAGCGGGAGAACCTTTATATCTCGATGTTGTAAAAGCTTTCAAGAACTGTCCAAATGCTCCTGTAATTGTCGGAGGAAGATATGGCCTTTCATCCAAAGATACCAGACCTTCACAGATTGTTGCCGTTTTTGACAATTTAAAACAGGATACACCTAAAGACCGCTTTACCATTGGTATTGTGGACGATGTAACTCATACCTCACTTCCTGAAGGGGATATTATAGATACCACTCCGGAGGGCACAACCAGCTGCAGGATATTGGGACTTGGTTCAGACGGTACTGTAGGTGCAAACAAGACCGCGATAAAAATCATAGGAGACAATACCGATATGTATGTACAAGCATATTTCTCTTATGACAGTAAAAAATCCGGTGGTACTACTGTTTCACACCTAAGATTCGGGCCGAAGCCTTTAAGGTCTCCTTATCTGGTGTATAACGCTAATTATGTGGCATGTCATAATAAGTCTTTTGTGTATCAGTATGATCTTCTAAAAGGGCTGAAGAAGGGAGGAACTTTCGTACTTAATTGCCCTTGGAAGGTTGAAGAATTGGACGAGAAGCTGCCGGCCTCTATCAAAAGGTATATTGCCAATAACAATATCCAGTTTTATATTATCGATGCTTTGGCTATTGCTTCAGAACTGGGTCTTGGTAACAGAATTAACATGGTTATGCAGGCAGCCTTCTTCAAACTGGCAAATATAATTCCCGTTGATGAGGCTTTGAAGTACCTGAAAGACTCCATAAACAAGATGTATGGAAAAAAAGGTCAGAATATTGTTGACATGAATATAAAAGCTGTAGATAGGTCTATAGAAGCTTTGGTCAAAGTTGAAGTACCTCCTTCATGGAAAGATGCACAGGATGAAAACTTGCCTGTAAAAGAAGAACCGGACTTTGTGAAGAATATACAAAGGCCTATGGCAAGGCAAGAAGGAGATGAACTTCCTGTAAGTGCTTTTGTAGGAATGGAAGATGGTACCTTCCCTCTGGGTACTACGGCTTATGAAAAACGGGGTATTGCTCCAATGGTTCCCCAATGGCAAATTGAAAAATGTATACAGTGCGGTAGGTGCGCCTACGTTTGTCCTCATGCAACCATCCGTCTTTTCCTGCTTAACGAAGAAGAAGTGGCACGAAAACCGGAAACCTTCAATACGAAAACTGCTACAGGAAAAGGACTTGAACATCTGCAATTCCGCGTCCAAGTGGCTCCATTAGATTGTACCGGATGCGGTAGCTGTGCAGATGTTTGCCCGGCTAAAGGAAAGGCATTAATTATGCAACCTAGTGAGCAGGAAATAGAAGCACAGGCGGAAAACTGGGAATTTGCCATGACCATCACAGAGAAGTCCGGTCTTATGGACAAATATACACTGAAGGGAAGTCAATTCATAAGGCCGCTGCTGGAATTCAACGGTGCATGCCCGGGCTGTGGAGAAACACCGTATATAAGACTTATTACGCAGCTTTTTGGAGACAGGATGATGATATCCAATGCTACCGGTTGTTCATCCATATGGGGAGCTTCAGCACCTTCTATTGCCTATACAACAACTCCCGAAGGAAAAGGACCGGCATGGATAAATCCTTTGTTCGAAGATGCGGCTGAATTTGGATACGGTATGTTCCTTGGAGCAAGGCAAGTAAGAGCAAAACTTGCTGAACTCATAAAAGAGGCTATGAACTCATCTATTGATACAAAGTTCAAGGAAGCATTCCAAGGCTGGCTTGATGCTTTTGATGATGGAGAAGCATCAAAAGTGGCTTCAAAGAAAGTAATAGAGGTGCTTGAGGGATATGATTATAAAGGCAACCGATTGTTGGAGGAAATCGTAAAAAGAAAAGATTTCCTTGTAAAGCGATCCTTCTGGATTATCGGTGGTGACGGATGGTCTTATGATATCGGCTTTGGTGGAGTGGACCATGTTCTATCCATGGGAGATGATGTAAATCTCTTTGTTATGGATACAGAAATTTACTCCAACACCGGTGGACAGTGCTCAAAAGCTACACCAACCGCTAGTGTTGCAAAGTTAGCAGCAGGCGGTAAAAAACTTCAAAAGAAAGATTTGGGACTTATGGCGATGACCTATGGACATGTTTATGTCGCACAGATTGCCATGGGAGCAGATATGAACCAGACTATAAAAGCCATAACTGAGGCAGAGAGATACAAAGGTCCATCGCTGATTATTGCATATTCGCCTTGTATAAGCCATGGAATTAAAACAGGAATGGGAACAAGTATTGCGGAGGAACGGAAAGCTGTAGAAACCGGATATTGGCATCTTTACAGATACAATCCTGACCTTCGCAAGGAAGGAAAGAATCCGTTTATTCTCGATTCTAAAGAACCTAACGGTAACTTTAAAGATTTCATCAATGGCGAAGTAAGATATACACAGCTTATGAATGTATTTCCTGATGTTGCCGGTGGCCTGTTTGAACTTGCAGAGCAGAATGCGATGGAAAGGTACAACCGATATAAGAAATTGGCTGAACATGGATTATTCTAGTATAAAAAAAGGAAGGCTCGGATTTCGAGGCCACTGAAAAAGTCCATTCATATAGTTAATCAGCATAGAGCTTGAAAAGAATTAGAATTTCGCTATCTTTTCAAGCTCTTTTTTATATAATTATAGTATCAAAATAGGCGGTGGTACTATGATAGAAACCCAACAGAAAATGCTATTAAGCCAATATCTGGCCCTTTATGATTTAATAGTCCCAAAGGATAACATTTTACGTAAAATTAATGAGCTCGTGGACTTTAGTTTCGTATTTAATGAGCTTAAACAAAATTATTGCCTTGACAACGGCCGTAAAGCTGTAGATCCAATAAGACTTTTCAAATATTTAATACTTAAAGCAATCTATAATTTATCTGATGTAGATGTGGTTGAACGCTCAAAATATGATATGTCGTTTAAATATTTTTTGGGCATGGCGCCAGAAGATGAAGTTATAGAACCAAGTTTGTTAACAAAATTCAGAAAGCTACGTTTAAAAGATACTAATTTACTAGATTTATTAATTGGGAAAACTGTAGAGATTGCTATTGATAAAGGAATAATCAAAAGTAAATCCATTATAGTAGATTCTACACATACCAAAGCTAGATACAATCAGAGAACACCAAGGGAAGTACTGTTAGATTACTCGAAAAATCTGCGTAAAGCAGTTTACAAAATTGATGAGAACTTTAAAAGCAAAATGCCTGCCAAAGTAAATAATGGTATTTTGGAAGATGAAATTGAATATTGCAAAAGGCTAATTGCCACGGTAAAGAACTATGAAATAATAGCAAACTATCCAAGCGTAAAAGAAAGAATCAATATTCTTGAAGAAACAATAGAAGATAATCTTGAAAAGCTTTCTGTTTCTAAAGATAAGGATGCTAAGGTAGGACATAAGACATACGACACATCTTTCTTCGGCTACAAGACACATATTGCAATGACAGAAGAGCGAATTATTACAGCAGCAACAGTTACATCTGGAGAAAAGCATGATGGCAAGCAATTAAAAGAATTAGTAGAGAAAAGTATAGCAACAGGATTTAAAGTTGAAAATATTATAGGAGATGCTGCATATTCCGAGAGAGAAAATTTAAAATATTCAGAGGAAAACAATATTAACCTTATTTCAAAACTGAGTAAAACGGTGACTTATGGCAACCGCAGTAAAGAAGATGAATTTGAATATAATAAAGATGCAGAAATGTATGTATGCAGAGCGGGACATATGGCAATAAGAAAAGCGCGGCAAGGCAAGAAGAGCCCTAGGACTAATCAAGCTGAAACATATTACTTTGATATAGAAAAATGTAAATTATGCCCTTATAAAGAAGGTTGCTACAAGGATGGAACAAAATCAAAGACTTATTCAGTACCAATTAAACCTCATATCCAAACTGAGCATATGGAATTTGAGGAAAGTGAATTTTTCAAAGAAAAATCAAAAGAAAGATATAAATTGAGGCTAAGAATAGTGAATTAAAACATAGGCATGGCTATGACATTGCATCATCGTCAGGTCTATTAGGTATGGAACTTCAAGGTGCAGTTACAATGTTTGCAGTTAATATGAAGAGAATAATAACATTACTAGGATAAGTATTCTAGCTTTCATTCTTGAAATTTAGTAAAAAAATCCACCATATTTCATGTTTTTATAAATTTATGGTGGATTTTTTATTTTGTTTATCTCAATGAATTAAAAAATTAAAAGTTTTTCAGTGGCCTCCGGATTTCGGCCTTCCTTTTTTTATACTAATATTTACTTTCTTTGCTTAACTAAAATTTCATTAATAACTTTCCCCATAGGACCTGATGCTCGATATTTTTCTGGGTCAAACCCGAAATGCTTACCAAGATGCTCGAAATCTGTTACTTCATAGTCTCCGGAAAAAAACTCATAATGAACTCCTTCGATTGACAACCCATAAGTTTCAGGAGCCCAAATCATATTTATAATTTCACCATTTTCTCTTGCTGCTTCAATAATTATATTTTTATACTTAGCATCATATTCTCTTACCTTCTTTACCCCATAAGGAATTGCATTAATGAGCATGTCTATTTCTTCTTGAGTTAATTTAAATTCTAGACTGGGATTATGTGATATATCTATAACTCTGGCTTGAACTATATCATTTAAATCACTGATAGCAACCTCCTTCCATCCTATTATTTCTTTTATTAATTCGCCTACTTTTTTAGATTGCAAATATTTAAAAATATTCCTGTCTCCATATTCATATGTTATTATCATTGCATGATTGTTCTTAGCATTAAGACTTATATTTAAGCTAATATATTCAGAAGAAGTGTTTAATAGTATTATTTCAGCAGAAGCATTTACTGCATCTAGTAAATTACTATACTCTGGTTCAAACTCTACAACTTTAGAATTTTCAATTTCCCTTATTAATTCATGGATTTTATCTTCGCTAATATTTATAAATCTTTTTAATCTTCCTTCTGTTTCGCCTAAGATGGTTACTACTTTACCTTCGGGTAAAATCATTTTACCTTCATCAGTAAAAATAATATTTTGAGGGTCACGTTGCTCTCCTCCTAGCCTTATATTTTCAGTATATGAACCTAATTTAATCAATTCTTGAAAGACTGATAACTCTCCATCATTTATAAAACTATTTACTGTTTCTGATTTCCCATCCTGTATAACCTTAGCTTCTTTATCTAAATCACTTATATATTCATCCGGATCAATTACTATTTTATTGCAGCTACTCAATAGTACCATTACTATAAGCAGAATTATTAAGGCTGCTTGTCCTTTGTTTTTATTAACCATTTCTCCACTCCTAATAAATGTTTTTGGTATTTTAATAATATAGAGTACGAAAACCAGAAGATATATATCTTATATATCTTCCGTTTTCATAAAATTAACTTTTACATATGGACCTTTTAATATAGGAACTATTTCTTAATTCAATAGGCTAATATTTATAGCTGCGTTTATTGAACGCATAATATATTGCCATTAAAACAATTTACCTTAAGCTTTGATTCATCTTCCATTTCGAATACCCAAGTAGGTTCATAGATATCTAAATCTTTATTATAAGCAAATACCAATTCTGAGTTTATAACGGTTTTGGATATATTTAAAAACTCTTTTTTGCTAATTCGCTTGAAATTAAATTTACGGCTTTCATAAAATCAATTTTGCTTTTTTCGACTTTAACTTCTTCAAACTCAGACCAGTTTGTCAAACTATAAGTAACACCTTCATTGTTAATTATTGCTGTATAAAAGTTTTCTACTGGTATCTTATTATATGTATTTGTAAAACTAACTATGTATGCAACAGTCTTTTCTATCTCATTTTCATAGTTTCCATCCAAGTCTACTTCAGCCATTCGAATATGTGACACTTTTACACGTTTGTCGCTATTTTTCTGAATGTTTATATCATTATAGGTTTCTAGCATCCATTTTTCAGCTTTTATTACTGCATCATTTTCTGAAAATTCTACTTCTTGGTCGCCAATTTCACCCTTTGAAGTACTTACAATATTACCATCTCGCAACACCATTACTTTAGCATTATCTCGAACACTAATTTTAGGTGAAACAGCTTTTAAAAGATAATCAGGCACGGATACTTTTTTCGCAGATTCAACATCTACAGAAAATGTTAGGTCTCCAATACTAAAACTTTCTTTTTTTAAAGGTTCTATTGCTCCATTTGATACTTGTGAAAACCTTAAAATAGTTTTAGAACTAGAATCAGGCCTTGCATAAGTTTGTCCTGGAAATCCCTCAAAACGTGAATTTTGAACCGAACCAGAATGAGTTAGTACAAGACACTTTGAATATGTACTTGTGCCGTATGGAGGTTGCGAATAAAATAAATTAGCTTGAATCCAAGAGTACTTAACAGAAGTGCCGGTTTTTACAATGTCAATAAACTTCTGTGCTATTAATTTATCCCATACCATACTATTTACAGTGGATGGCGCTTGATCATGATATCCTGCAATTACACGAACTGCATTATTGACTATCATTGCATTCGCATAATGCGTTCGATTATTTTTACCATCAGTGAAGTTACCTAATTGATAACATGCTGATATAATAGCAAACTCTAAATTGCCTCCTGACCAATTAAAAGTGGTACCGTAACCATAAGGATGAGGATCATAAATATTAAAATATACACCATTAAAATCTCCGTATAATCTTCCGCTTTTTGAACCATGGCTTGACCAGTATTTTATTGTTCTTGTCTTGTCATAAAAATCGCTTAAGTATATTACAAATAAACTTTTTCATATAGTATAATCAGCCTTTCTTTTTTAATTATAGTATTGCTATATAGTAGTGCTAAAGTAAAACTCCACAATAATCGATTATTGTATTCGTATAATACCATAATTATATCGAGATTGCAAGAAGTTACCATAAAAGTGTGTTGTTGTACTATTTATAGTTATTTACACTTTTTATAGTTATTTAACACTTTGTGCTAGTTGAATAAAAAGAGAAAAATCAAAAATATTGTAAATAATGATATAAGGGTTTGAAAAAACTGGGTGAAAAAAATTACTATAAAGTAGAGCGATATAGTCAGGATAAAGGAATATTAATAAGACAGTTAGAAGTAGTATTTTAAAGAGGCAACTTGTAGAATGGAATGTTTTCAGTAACATTATAGTTGTAAATTATAATTTAACTATGAAAATTCTAAAAGAGTGGTACGGATGCCTACTTGTTTGAAAATACAAAGTATTTATCAATGTGACTCATACTATTAAATAGTAAGTTGGAGCAGTAAAAGGTCAATTGATTGGCAATCGATTTCTATTTGGTGAGAATATCAATGGAAACAATAAATATTTATAAAAATATTGTACAAAGTTAGGAATTAGTAACAAGGCTAAAATAAGCACAAAGTTTCTTCTTGACCTCTTCTAAAGTTGTAAAAGAGACAAAATTAGAGGGGCAGAGATGCCCCCCATAATTTTTTTACTTTTCATTTGAATCTACATATTCCTTTGCGTTCTTGACCTGAACTTCGTCAGGAATGTTTACTTTAGATACCGGTTTCAATCCACTAGCATTTGCCCATGCGGCAGTATCATGATTTTCAATGGGAACTGACATGTGTTTTTCCTTATATTTGTTTTTTGCCATAAGCCCTCCATTAATTTTAATAAATTATTTTTTTATTAGTATTTCAAAGTAGAACGCTTCTTAGTCAGATAATTTAATGCAATTTAGTAATGCTAGGTTTCACCAGAATTATCCAAAAATTGAAGTCTGTATTCTTTTAATGACTTATCACAAACTATTTGTGCTTACTATATTAAATTCAGAAGGTTAAACTTAAAACTTGATTTTACTAGACTCATCCATATAATTCTCGATAATTTAAGGCTGTAAATCGGATAGAAATTTGGAAAAAAAGTCGGGTAGACAAAAATTTAATATGATATCATTATATTATCTTAAGATGATAGGGGTACTCCTTGATGAACTATTATGAACGAATTCAGAAGTCCATTGATTACATTGAAGCAAATCTTGAAAATGAAATTGACTTGAATAGGGCTTGTCGTGAAGCATATATGTCACTTTCAAACTTTTACAGGCTGTTTTTTGCTATTGTAGGATATCCGGTTAAAGAATATGTGAGAAATAGAAGAATCAGTCTTGCAGCAGAGGAGCTTTTATCTAGCAATAAAACTGTCATGGATATTGCAGTGAAGTATGGATTTGAAAGTCAGGACGCATTTTCAAGGGCTTTTAAACGTATTACAGGATTTTTGCCTAGTGAGTTTAGAAAAAGTAAAAAAAAATATAGTTTTGAAAGGATGGACGTTATGGATAAATATTTTGAAATTCAGGATAAAAAGCTGTTGGAAAAGTACCCGGATATTAAGGTATTAAAAGAACTTGAGCCTATGAGAGTGGCGTATTGCAATTATTACGGACTAAATCCCGAGTCAAATGCTTTTAACATTATGAAAGAATGGCTTAAAACATCAGGGTTAAATATACAGGACCAAGGTTTAAGAATTTTTGGTTATAACAATCCGAGTCCTTCATCTCCCGAACAAAAGGAGTATGGTTATGAGATATGTGTCACAATTGGAGATGCTGATGTTAAAGAGAGTGATACGGTTAAAATGAAAATATTGGAAGGCGGCCTTTATGCGGTCTCTGGAATTAAACGCATAAATGAAGATATAGGTAGCGAAATTGAACTTGCATGGCAAAGGTTTATAAATTGGATAAAGGACAGTAAATATACCTTTGGAGGCCATCAATGGCTTGAGGAACATTTGGGATTTGATGAAGATTTCAACCATATTGGAGGAATAGACTTGTATATGCCCATTGCTCAAAAGGACAATGTCAATATGCTCAAGAGTTATATGGAGGTAGAGCCTTTGTATGCTGCAGTGTATACTGCAAAGGGTGAAAATGCTGCGAATGAAGCGAGAAGATACATTTTGGACTGGGCTAATAAGGAGGGTTTGTTTGAAGATGGGAAAGAACACAGATTCTTTGCTTATTACAACAGTGAAAGAATAGGACATAAGGATTTCTGGTTCAAAATGCATGTTACGGTAGATAGAGACTTCATAACTGAGGATAAAAATATTTGCTTTGAGGAGTTTAATGGTGGCTATTATGCTGTAATGAAATCAAAGTTCAAATACAACGGTTGGTTCTGGGGGGAATTTATAGAATGGATAAGTAAAAGCAAGGAATATACTTTGGGTGATTTCTGTTTTTTTGAGGAGTATAAAATTAACAAGCCGGAAATTGATTTGGATACGGAAATGGAGCTTTATATGCCCATTAAATTAAAGAATTCATAAGCACAAAGGAAACTTAGAAAGGATAATTGAAGATTATGAGTTGAAAGACTTGAACAATGAACAGCAGTCATTTATTGCAAAAGGGCCGATGAACTGAAAGAAATGTATCGGGAAAAGGCTCATTTCTTTGAAAGCTATGTCAAAAGTCAGTTAGCTGAATGTGATGATTTGGAGAATGAAATTGATGGGGTTACAATGCTGTTAAAGGTTATTTAATTGAAAAATCAACTTATAAAAACTGAATTTGCTATGAGATAAAAGATATACATGTAATTTTGATTGTCAACCATAAATATAAAATATGGTTGACAATTATTTTTTATAGGGCTATTATAGATAAAAAATATAGGTGGTGGAAATTTATGGATTATATTTTGAGAGAAATTGAAAGAACATTGGACGAAGGTCAACCGATAACCTTTGAACAAGCAGTAGAGCTTGCTGAAGCTAAGATAGAAGATGAAGCATTATTTTTATTGGCCGACAGGCTATGCAAGAAAAACAAGGGAAATAGAGTTGAACTTTGTTCCATTATCAATGCGAAGTCGGGTAAATGTTATGAAAATTGCAAATATTGCGCACAATCGGCACACTACAATACAGATATTCAAAGCTACCCTTTGATAAGCACTGAGGAGGTTTTGAAGAGGGCAAAAGAAAATGAAATAGAAGGAGTTCACCTTTTTGCAATTGTAACTAGCGGAGGAAGTCTTTCCGCAAAGGATTTTGAGAAGGTTTTGGATATGATTTCAGTGTTGAAAAAAGAGACTCGCCTTAAGATATGTGCCTCATTGGGAAGTATAACCTTTCAACAGGCAGCTAGGCTTAAAGAGGCAGGACTATATATGTATCACCATAATATAGAAACATGCCGAGAGTATTATAAAGAAATTTGTGACACACATACCTATGATGACAGGATAATTACTATAAAGAATGCAAAAGAGGCAGGTCTGGAGGTTTGCTGTGGGGGCATAATAGGAATGGGAGAAAGTATGGAGCAGAGAATAAAAATGGCCTTTGAAATTCGGGAACTAGGCATTAAATCTGTCCCTATTAATATATTGAATCCTATAAAAGGAACACCCATGGAAAATGTTAAAAGGCTAAAACCTATTGAGATACTTCGGACTATAGCTATTTTCCGATTGATAATGCCCTATGCTACCATAAGATATGCCGGCGGAAGATTATCTTTGGGAGAGTATCAGAGCAAGGGATTTAAGTCCGGCGTCAATGCAATGATGGTCGGAAATTATTTGACAACTGTCGGAAACAAGATTGCCGATGACATTAAGATGATACAAAGTATAGGTCTTTCTGTATGAGTGCAAATTTATAAATGGGGCATAATACTCTAATAAGCAGATGATTTGAAAATATTAAATAAAGATATTGAAAGTAGGTGGAAAAATATATAGACCTTGAAGATTGAAGCAAATCAAAGTAAGATATGGTTATAAGAGTAGTATTATTATTTAATAATATTTTTAATTGTAAAGTGGGATGAGAATATGTTATCTGTTAAAGATAGAATATTAGGAGGTATTTGGGGACTTTTAATAGGAGATGCTTTGGGAGTCCCTTACGAATTCAATAAACCTGAAGACCTGCCTGAGATTGATCAAATAGAATATCAGCCACCCCTCAATTTTATGAGATCGCACTCAGGAGTATTACCGGGTACATGGTCCGATGACGGAGCACAAGCTCTTTGCCTTCTTGAGTCGTTACTTTCCTGCGGGAAAATGGATTTAGATGATTTTGCTTCAAGGCTTTTAAGATGGTTGGACTGTGGATTATGGGCAGTTGATAATAAAGTATTTGACGTAGGTATTCAGACATCAAGAACATTAATTGCCTACAGTAAAGGAATGTCACCCTATGAGTCCGGTAATATAATTCCCGAGGGGAAGGGAAACGGAGCGCTTATGAGAGTTCTTCCTTTAGCCCTTTGGCACAAAGGTTCCGATGAAGATCTGGTCAACGATGCTCATATCCAATCCCTTGTTACTCATGGGCATATATGTAATCAGGTTTGTTGTGCTTTATATTGCCTATGGGCTAGAAGGCTTCTGGAAGGACATTCAATTAATGAAGCTTATGATTTGGCAGTTTTAAAACTGAGGCAGATTTACAGGGATAATTTGGAATTTTACAATGAGCTTGAAGAGAGTATTCGTCCCGATGAACCGCCCATAGGAACAGGAGGAGGCTTCGTGGTGGACAGCTTGAGAAGTGTGAGGATGGTTTTGGCATCGGACAATTATGAAGAAGTTGTAAAATCAGCTGTAGCTTTGGGGAATGATACTGATACAACGGCTGCTATTGCAGGTGGACTTGCAGGTATATATTTTGGATTTGATAATATTCCCGAAAGATGGTATGCAGGGCTTAGAGGTAAGGAAATGGTTTATCCTTTAATTGATAAACTGCTCGAATATATTGGATAAACTGTTTTTTGCATGAGGAAGGTTGAGGATGAATGGATTATATCAAATTAAGCAAAGCTATGTCTTATGCTTTAAGGCATGCCCCATGGGAATATGAACTGGAGCTTGATGAACACGGATGGGTAAATATTGAGCAGTTGTTGTACTCTTTCAAAGAGGAAAAGAAATGGTCCGATTTGAATATTAAAGATATTTTATATGTGGTAGATAACTGTGATAAGAAGAGATTCGAAACAGACGGCAAAAGGATAAGAGCTTTGTATGGACATTCAATTCCTCAAAAGATAATAAAGGAGCCATTGCAGCCGCCTGAGGTATTATATCATGGAACTGCAAGGAGATTCTTATCAATGATTATGGAAAAGGGGTTAATTCCTAAAGGAAGGCAGTATGTTCACCTGGCTGTTGACACAGATATGGCTTTACAAGTCGGAAGAAGGAGAGATGATCAACCCGTTTTGCTTATTATAGATAGTAAAAGGGCGTGGAATGAAGGTGTTAAGTTTTATAAGGGAAATGAAAAAGTGTGGCTGGCCGATTTTATTGATCCTACTTATATTGAAGTCAGATAATTTATCGCAGAGTTCCGGATTAGACAGCACAGATGAAAAATTTAAATCATAAATCGGCATGTGGGAAAATTTGTTGCAAGTTATATAGATCTACACATGAAAAGGAACTTACTTATATTGGAATATAATAAAAAAAGATACAGATTTCCAAAAAATTTTTGTTATTTAGAAAAAAATTCGGGTATCTATTAGATGGCGAAAATTATAGAAGGTTTTTAGTAGTTTCAATAATATTATTATAAATAAGGACTCAAAAGTAGTTACAAAATATAAATTTTTAGGAAATTTGAAGTTGCAATTTTTTTTAAAATAAACTTTAATAAAGAAAAGGAAAAATTTATAAACAGGAGGGATAAATAATGAAGAAAATGAAGATAGCAGACGGAATATATATGCTATCAATGAATGTGGAAGACATACTTTTTGAAGGCATATGGTATTTGGCCAATGGTGTTACACTGAACTCTTATATAGTTAAGGGGGATAAAACTGCTTTAATAGATGGAGTAATAGGTTGGGATGGAGTACCGGAAACCTTATATAAAAACCTTGAGGAAATTGGTGTAAATCCTAAGGAAATAGATTACTTAATCGTAAACCATATGGAGCCGGACCATTCGGGATGGCTGGAGAATTTCAAAAAGGTTAATGACAATTTCACGATAATATGTACCGATAAAGCCGCCAAATTAGTAAATTCCTTTTATGGAAATGAAGAAAGAATAAGAGTAGTAAAGGACGGAGAAACATTAGATTTAGGTAAAGGTAAGAAACTAAGTTTTTATCTTACACCAAATGTTCATTGGCCTGACACCATGCTTACTTATGAGTCAGGTACCAAAACTCTGTTTCCCTGCGACATGTATGGAGCTTTTGGAAAAATAGGCGAACACTACTTTGATGATGAATTGACTGCTGAAGAAGTTGAGTTTTTCGAAAAGGAAGGTATAAGGTATTTTTCAAATGTTATGGGAACTTTTACCACCATGGTTAAAAAGGCAATACAGAAGACGAAAGAGTTGGATATAAATATTATAGCTCCAGGACATGGGCCGTTATATAGAAAAAATCCTCAAAAAATAGTTGAAGATTATTTGAGATTTTGCCAATATGCAGAGGGATATGGAAAGAAAGAGATTGCAATATTGTACGGTTCAATGTATGGCATGACTGAAAAAGCAGTTAATTATGCAGAAAAAGTCCTTGAAAGAGAAGGTATAAAAGTAAATAAACTTAAGATGCCTTTAGAAACTGAAAGTGAAATGCTAGCTACTATTTTCCAATCAGCGGGTGTTATAATTGCTGCACCTACTTATGAATATAAGCTGTTCCCACCGGTAGCTGCAGCAGTGGAAGAGGTAGGAAGAAAGAAAGTTTCCGGAAAATCAGCTCTATACTTTGGTTCCTTTGGATGGTCCGGTGGAGCTGAAAAAGAGCTTAGGGAAATATTCGAGAGAAATAAAATGAAATGGGACTTGGTAGAGGCTATTGAATTTGAAGGTGCTCCAAAAACACAGAATCTTAATAGGATTGAGGAAGGCATTTTAAAACTAGTTAAGCAGATTGAAGCAAAAATAGTATAGAAAGCTCATTAGCTGGATTTAAAAAGTTAATAGGGTATAGTGAAAAAACTTCCGCTGCAATATTGCTGTAACATTCATGATTTATCATAATGCCATGCAAGAAGCGGAAGTATTTTTTCACTTTTAGCTATTTATATTTCTAAAAAATTATTGGTAGAAAGTTATAAAATTAATCTGATTAATCCTCTTCTGCCAACCAGGCAAACCCTTTGGCAAAATATTTATTCCAGAATTCCATGTTATGAGTACCCTTGTCTTCTATATATGTAACTTTAACGTTTTGGTCGGTTAAAAACTGATAAAACTGACGATTTGGCTCAATTAAGAAATCTTCAGTACCGCAAGCCATATAGATATCGGGAATATTTTTCCCTTGCTGTTTCAATTTCTTTACAAGAACCTCTGGATTGTTGTCGCTTTCGAGAAGCTGATCTAAATCGCCGAAGCAATGGCTATAGTAATAGTAGTTGGCATAATTATCTTCTTGGCCAGGCTTCATTCCGACTATTTGACGCATAATTAGTGCAGAGGAGAGGGCGACAATTTTGCCGAAAGTTTCCGGATAGGCAAGACCTGTGTGTAAGACACCGAAACCACCCATAGAAAGGCCGCTGATGAAGGTATCTTCTTTATTCATGCAAAGACCGAAGGTCTTTTGAAGGTATTCTACCAGTTCTGATCCTACAAAGGTGCAGTATTTCCCTGTGGTGGACTGTGAATCGAGATAAAAACTATTTTCACCGTTCGGGAATACTAAAGCAAAATTGTATTTTTCACCAAGCTGATAAATCTGATCCCATCCTCTTCCATGAGAAGCATAACCGTGAAGAACAAATACTGTTTTACATTTCCGGTTGTAATGAGGATTATTTTCTTGAAAAAGAGTATCGTTTGGTATGTACATTTCAAAAGAAGCCGGACGTACTAGAGATTTTGAATAGAAGTTAACATTTAATTGAGCCATATCACTTTTCCTTTCTGTAATTTTTTGAAATGAAGTGAAATGCTTTATAAAAATAATATTCTGTGTAATTATTATTTTGATATAAAATGTTGTAGAAATCAATCCTTTTGAACCTTCTAATTTATTGAATTTTTTTTCAGTAATCTAACAGATTTGAAAATTAAATTTTGATGAATTTGTTATAATTAATTTAAAAAAAAAGCCGATTAATATTATGTGTTATAATATCATTTAAAACTGCTACGAGAGTTCTAGAGTGCATAGTACATCATATCTACAGATTACAGAAAAGGCCACTTGATTGCTATCAATTTGATATTGGAAAATTCCTTAAAATATTGATTAACAGGAAAATTGAGCAAAAAACCACCTAAATAAGAAAATATAAAATCTATAATTCAATGCTGTGCTAATGATGAGATGGATAATTACAGTGGAAGAATGCACGCTGATTAGTTATAAGTAATATTGCTCTAGGAGGAACCTTATGAATACTGAAAAGCGCAATAAACATAGTAAGAACGGTATAAAAATAATTCTATTTTCTGTAATAATCTTTTTGTTTGTATTTTTGACGCTTACAATATCTTCTTTACTTCTAGGATCGGTATCAGGGGTTTCATATATAATTATTCTTATTGCAGCATTAATTTTTGAAGTTGTGGGGTTCACAACATTATTGGTTATATTATTTCGTCTTTTTCATTCTATTGATGCAGTTAATTCCAAAGTTCAGTCACTTGCCAAGGGAGATTTAAAAACAGATGATATTCTCAAGGAAGATAGTTTCGGATTAGAATTGATGACTGTAACTTTTAACGACATGAAAACCAATCTGCTTAATTTTATTGCATTAACTAAAGTTAATATAATAACTATTTCCGATGCTATTGACAGTTTATCAAAAAGTATGGACAGAAGCTATATGGGCAATAAACAAATAGCAGCTAGTATGGAAAAGGTGGCTGAAAAAGCAGATGATCAAGCTAAGCTCATGGGCGATGCCATGGCTAGTATTGATGAAGTAAAAAATAGAATAGAGATTATAACCGGGAGTATAGAAAAATTTGAAAAATCGGTTGAAGAATCGGTGCATGCAACTGCATCAGGGGTGAAAAATTTAGAGGAGTACTACAAACAGGTTAACATTATTTCAGATAATTTGAATAGTACATCTGAGTATATTAAAAAGCTAAATGCTGATATAAACCAGATAGATAAGATTGGAAAAATTATTACGAAAACCAGTGAGCAGCTAAAACTTTTAGGACTAAACGCATCAGTTGAAGCTGCTAAAGCGGGTGAATCGGGTAAGGGCTTCTCTGTTGTAGCCCATGAAATGAATTTACTTTCTGCAACAACCAAAGAAAGTGTCGGTAAAATAAGCGATATACTAAAAAATATCCAAGACAGAAGCGAGCTTGTAAGCAAAAGTATTGATGAGTGTGTTGAGAGTTATGATGTTAGTAAAGATATATTTAAATCCATTAAGCAGTCTTTTGATATTATACATAACAATGCAAATATACTTGAAGCCGATATAAAAAAGGTTCATAAGGAAGCAGAGTTAATTAATTCAAGTGCTCACGAGGTAAATCAAAAAAGTCAAGCGCTCTATAAGATTTCGGAGGATATATCCAATAAAACCAATGAAGTTTCAGCCGTAACTCAAGAAGAACTAGAGGAATTGCAAAAGATTAATATAAGTACTTCATCATTGAATCATATGCTTGAAGGGTTTGAAGTACTGATTGAAAGGTTTAATACATCTGTAGTTCCTGTTGAAGCTGACAGTGAAAAACAATTGCGTATTGCTTTTATCAGTCCTTTGGATAATGAGTTTTGGTATGTTGTGCGAAATGGTGTCTTGTATGCCAAAAAGGAATTAGCCAAAAAAAATGTAATAGTAGACTATTATGGTATTGAGGAAAATGTAGGTGCTAAAATTAAGGAGTCTTTAAAAGAAGCAATAGATAATAATGTTAATGGTATTGTTATAACTGGTTTTGACCCTCTACTTGCTGAGTTGATTGATGAGGCGTACAATAAAGATATTCCTGTTATGACTTTTAGTTCTGATTTACCGGTAAAATCCAAGCGTATCGCTTTTGTAGGTGCAGATATAAATTCAAGTGGAGTGGTTACTGCTCATGCAATATCAAGGGCATTGAACGGAAAGGGTGAGGTGGCAGTTTTAGCAGGTAAAGAAAATATTTTCTGGGAAAAGGAGACTTTGGCTGAACTTAAGAAATACAAGGGTATAAAAGTTACAGTAAAGGAAGGCTGTGCCGATAGTATTGACCTTTCCTATACTGCAGCAAAGGAACTGCTTACAAAAAATAGTAATATACGTGTTATGTCTGTCCATGGGATTGGTATGTTTGGTGCTATTAGAGCTATTGAGGAGCTTGGTCTTGTGGGTAAAACCCTTATTATAAGTTGTTTTTACAGTAAGGAAGTAGCAAGGTATATCAATAAAGGAGTTGTTTATGCGGCTATCAGTCATGATCCATTCGGACAGGCTCATGATGCGCTTATTCATATGTATAATATGTTAGTTACAGGACAAAAGCCTGAAAGTGAATATATTTGGTCACGCATTGAGATAATAGATAAAAGAAGTACTTATAATTTAATTTGATTTCCTATTCTTTTTCTTAGCTTGTATAAACATAAATGTCAAATGGTGTTTTGCTTTTTGATTGTAATGGGAAATATTTTTTGAAATTAATTTTGATACATATTTCAAAAAGAAAGGGTATATAAAATATTTTGCATAAAACCTGACACTTAATTTAGCCCTTTTTTTTATTCGAATTTCAATCCAATTTTTCCAGTACCAATGTTTCTAATTAATATTATGTCAATAATTAATTGAATGTGAAATAACGAGTATTTTTTTGATTTCAAATATAAACTTATGCCCATATCTTTTTAATGGTTTTTATTTCGTTTATTTAGTAAATTTTATGTAAACTTATTGTAATTAATTTTACTAAAAAGCCGATGAATATAATGACTTGTTTTTTATATATAAAAATAATAAGAAATTTTAGAAAGAATTATGAGGGAGTATATAGCATTTTTATATAGTATTTCAATCTATAAACTTCTAAAAAATTAGATAATTGTCCTCAATAGATTTAAGAAATACTTTATAAAGTCTGCTTCAAGTGTAATTTTATAGCAACAATCGCTAAATTAGTAGACATAGAACATCTTCGAAATTACATAGGGGAGTGAGTATGGTAATTATAGTGGGCAAGTGTCTGCTGATTTGTTACAATTATATTGTAATAGGAGGATGTTTATGAAGAATACGAAGCAGCATATACGCAGCAACAATGTCATAAAAGGAATTTTATTTTCTGTTGTAGTTTTTTTGTTTGTATTCATAACACTTACAATTGCAACTTTACTCCTAGGACTGTTATCAGGTGTTTCATTAAAAATTACTCTTATTGCAGCTTTGATTTTTGAAGTTTTGGGATTTATTACATTAATGACTGTATTATTTCGTTTTTTTCATTCTATTGATGCTGTTAATTTCAAAGTTCAGTCACTAGCCCAGGGAGATTTAAAAACAGATGATATTCTCATGGAAGATAGTTTTGGATTAGAGGTGCTTACAGTAGCTTTTAATGACATGAAATCAAATCTGTCAAGTTTTATTGCGTTAACTAAAATTAATATAATAACTATTTCCGATGCTATTGAAAGTTTATCAAAAAGTATGGACAGAAGCTATATGGGCAATAAACAAATAGCAGCTAGTATGGAAAAGGTAGCGGAAAAAGCAGACGACCAAGCTAAGCTTATGGGCGATGCCATGGCTAGTATTGATGAAGTAAAAAATAGAATAGAAATTATAACCCAGAGTATAGAAAAATTTGAGAAATCGGTTGAAGAATCGGTGCATGCAACTGCATCAGGGGTGAAAAATTTAGAGGAATACTATAAGCAGGTTAACATTATTTCAGATAATTTGAATAGCACATCAGAGTATATTAAGAAATTAAATGCCGACATAACCCAGATAGATAGAATTGGCAAATTTATTGAAAAGACTAGTGAACAGCTAAAACTTTTAGGATTAAACGCGTCTGTTGAGGCGGCTAAAGCGGGTGAATCGGGTAAGGGTTTCTCTGTTGTAGCTCATGAAATGAATCTACTTTCTGCAGCAACTAAAGAAAGTGTAAGTAAAATAAGTGCTATACTAAAAAATATCCAAGATAGAAGTGAACTTGTAGGTAAAAGCATCGATGAGTGTGTTGAGAGTTATGACGTCAGTAAGGATATATTTGAATCCATTAAGCACTCTTTTGATATTATACATAATAGCACAAATATACTTGAAGCTGATATAAGAAAGGTTCACAAGGAAGCAGAGCTAATTAATTCAAGTGCTCACGAGGTAAATCAAAAAAGTCAAGAGCTCTATAAGATTTCGGAGGATATATCCAATAAAACCAATGAAGTTTCAGCCGTGACTCAAGAAGAGCTAGAGGAATTGCAAAAGATTAATATAAGTACTTCAGCATTAAATCATATGCTTGAAGGGTTTGAAGTACTAATTGAAAGGTTTAATACATCTGTAGTTCCTGTTGAAGCTGACAGTGAAAAACAATTACGTATAGCATTTATAAGTCCTTTGGATAATGAATTTTGGGAAGTTATACGTAAAGGCGTCTTGTATGCGAAGAAGGAATTAGCTAAAAAAAATGTAATAATAGACTATTATGGAATTAAGGAAGATGTAGGTCCTGAACTTAGAAGATTAGTAAAAGAAGCTATAGATAATAATGTGAATGGAATTATTGTACCGGGTTTTGATCCTTTGCTTGTTGAGCTTGTTCAATTGGCGTATAACAAGAATATTCCCGTTATGACCTTCAATGCTGATTTGCCGGGAGAATCTAAACGAATTGCATATTTTGGTCCGGACATTAATTCAACGGGAGCTGTGGTTGCTCGTATTATGGCAAAAGCATTAGACGGGAAAGGTGAAGTGGCATTTTTGACCGAAGAGAATGATGCTTATGGAAGAGATTCGACTTTGGCTGAACTTAAGAAATATAGAGGTATTAAAGTTGCTGCACAGGCCTTAGGTGCCGAAAGCATTGACGTATCATACGCAGTAACAAAAGAACTGCTTACTAAAAATAGGAATATAGGTGCCCTATCGGTTTATGGAGCTGGATTGTATGGGGCTATCAAAGCAGTGGAAGAGCTTGGCCTTGCTGGGAAAGTCTTAATTATTAGTTGTTTCTATAATAAAGATATAGCTGAGTACATCAAAAAAGGGACTGTTTATGCAGCCATAAGCCATGATCCTTTTGGACAGGGACATGATGCGGTTATTCATCTATACAATATGCTGGTAACCGGACAAAAGCCCGAAAATGAAAATATTTGGGCAAATATTGAGATAATTAATAAAAATGTTGCTTATGAATTGGTATAATTTATTTTAGATAAGTTAAGTTTGGGAAGTAAGACTTTGTTATAGATATATAATGGTTCTCCTTCTTGGCATTGATTGATGATACAATGCTAAGAAGGAGAATTTTTTATGGCAGATTTTTGGAGAATTGACTTTGATTTGCATCTGTACTAGTATTAGCACATAAATTTCTTCAAGTACAAATGAGATAGTAGTTTTACTATTATAATAAGCCTTAAAAATTTATCTGTTTTGTTCCACCGCAAGCAGCTTTTTTGCAGAAGCCTTAATACCGATTGCGCCTAATGGAGCTGTAACCAGTATAGATAAAACAGCGACTGCCAATATTACATCTCCTGATGAAACTCCAACTCCTAAAGGTATTGCACCCATTGCAGCTTGAACAGTAGCTTTAGGAATATATGTTATAACACAGAAGAGTTTTTCTTTTAAGTTTAAGTTAGTTCTAAGGGTAGATATTATAACGCCTATACTTCTTCCGATAAGACCGACAAATATTATTATAAGACCTTTTAAACCAGCATTTAATGCAACGTGAATATTCACTTGTGCTCCGACCAATACAAATAAAAGTATTTCTGCAAAAATCCATATTTTATTAAACTTTTGAGATAAACGCTTAGCCACATTGGGTTTCCTTTCAAGAATAATAAATCCTATTGTCATAACACCTAAAAGACTGGCAATCTCTATTTTATTTTTCAAAGTATCTTCTATGACCGTTAGAAAAATTGCTGAGCCAAGTATTAACAGTACTTTCTTTGTATCCCGTATATGATATTTTCCAAATAACTTAATCATGACCATACCAATAATGAGTCCAATTAAAATACCTAAAATAATGGACAATGGAATATTTAATAACTGAATGCCAATGTTCACATGACTTCCGCTATACAGTCCAAGAAATGTTGTAAATATTGTAATAGCAAAAATATCATCAATGGACGCACCGGCCAAAATTAAAGTTGGAATTCCCTTGTTTGTTCCAACGCCATTTTCAAGGAATTCAAGCATTTGAGGAACTACAACGGCTGGAGAAACGGCAGCGATAATAAAGCCAAGCATACCACCTTCAATAAATGAAAAGTTTAAAAGTTTTACCGAAACCAAAGCTATTGTAAAACCTTCAATGATCCCGGGAATGCAGCTGAGTTTAATTGCCGTTGAACCGACTCTTTTCAAATCATCTCTGCTAATTCCTAATCCGGCACGAAGTAGAATTATAATCAATGCTATTTTCCGTAAATCTGCTGATATTAAAAGGATATTCGGATCTAACCAGTTAAAAACATAAGGTCCGATTAAAACTCCGAGAATCAGCATACCCAGTAATCCTGGGAGTTTAATCTTTGTAAAAATAGCATTTGCAACTAATCCAAGTATTATCATGATAGCTAAACTTGTAAGCATAGATATCCTCCTATTTGTTCATATAAAATAAAAACTCCTACAAATAACAGCTAAACCTGCATTTGTAGGAGTCATCAGCTTTTTTAAGCGGTTATAGCGAACTCCATCGCTTATTACTATTTTAACAAGTATTATTTTAACATAAGATTTAGATTTTATTCAAGCACACTAAACAAATATTTTTAGCTTACCGGATAAGTTTATATGTAATTGATATGATAAACAGCTTTCTTGAATAAATTCCAAAAGATTTTTAAAACTTTATAGATTCTTTATAATTTTCACTTAAATTATTTGTATCAAAGATAATAATTTGATGAGAGGATGGACTAAAATGTCAGAATTGATACTTGAAACAAGGAATTTGAAAAAATACTATGGACATCAGATTGCTGTAAAAGATGTTTCTTTGAAGATTCCCAAGGGAACCATATATGGTCTTCTTGGACCTAATGGAGCCGGCAAATCTACAACATTAAAGATGCTTACAGGTTTGATGAGGCCAAGTGAAGGCGAGATTATTGCCTTTGGCGAACCGTGGCAGCGAAAACATCTTTCACGGATAGGTTCGCTTATTGAGGCTCCGGCATTGTACGGGAACCTGACAGCAATGGAAAATCTATTGGTACATACAAAACTTTTGGGGATACCTAAAGAAAAGATTGATGAAGTTCTTGAGCTGGTAGATTTAAAAAATACCGGAAAAAAACTTACTTCCCAGTTTTCGATGGGAATGAAGCAGAGGCTGGGGATTGCGATAGCACTTATAGGCGACCCTGAGCTGTTGATCCTTGATGAACCTACCAATGGACTTGACCCGGTCGGAATTCAGGAGTTAAGAGATTTGATTTGCTCCTTTCCTAAAAGAGGGATTACAGTGCTCCTTTCAAGCCATATACTATCTGAAGTTTCTCAAATTGTTGACAATATAGGTATTATAAGTGAAGGCACGCTCAAATACCAGGGAAAAATAAACCCTGATGAAAACCTTGAGAAATTGTTTATGAGAGTGGTAAAGGGGGAACAAGAAAATGATTAATATAATAAAATCCGAATTACTTAAATATAAAAGGACCTTTATGAGAAAATTAATTATTTTTGCTCCTTTGTTTTTTGTATTATATGCAATACCTCAAAAGATTTATATGCCTCCCGATTACATACATCCATGGTATCTTCTTATAGATCTGGTCTATAACTGGTGGCCTATAATTTTTATTCCCCTTGGTATGGCGTTATTTGCATCATTAATTGAATCACAGGAAAAAAAGGCCGGAAATTATCGTAGTTTGCGTTCACATAATATTTCTCCGGCTTCCATATGGATATCTAAAATAATAGTCATGGCAGGGCATACTTTTCTTACCACAGTAGTTCTTATTATTGCAATAATGATTTGTGGATTTATAATAGCCGGAGGAGCTATTCCTTGGTTTGAGCTATTTGCGGGAGGATTTGTTATATGGCTAGTATCTCTTTCGTTAATACCGATTCAATTATGGGCGGCAACTTGGAAAGGAACCTTCTTTAGCATGGCAATCGGATTTATAGGGCTCATTGTTGGTGTTGTGGCAGCACCAAAGTCTTATTGGCTATGTGTTCCATGGAGTTGGGCTGCAAGACTTATGTGCCCGATTATAGGTGTGCACCCTAACGGCACTTTATTAAGTGCATCAGACCCACTTAGAGATATTTCTGTAATACCAAGAGGGATTATGTTATCCATTGTAGTATTTATAGTATTTACAATGATTACTTCCATCTGGTTTACCGGAAGGGAGGTAAAATAGTGAAAATACTGGCATCAGAATGGATTAAAACCCGGCGAACTCCCATAAGGTGGATTATATTTTTAACACCGGTGATTTTTGCTGCTCTTGTTATCGGATATTATTCAATGAGAACAATATCAACAGATATTCAAATATCAATTTTTGAAGTGTTTTTTGGAGTTTGGACGATTGTAATTATACCCTTTGGCTCAGGATTAATACCCGCTCTTATGATACAACAGGAAGAATTGGCGGGGGGCTTTAATGGCTTTCTTGGAAGTAAATTACCGCGACAAAAGTTGTACCTTGGAAAACTTACAATTCTTATTCTATCAGCTGCAGGAAGTATTATGGCTGCTGCAGTATTACTTGTGGTTGGATTAAGTGTTATACTAAAGATATCAATCTCATGGCCGATTTTTATTGCAGGTGCAATTATGGCTGTCATAGGAACAATTCCATTACTGGCAATTCATTTATGGATAAGCTTTGCTTGGGGAATGGGAGCATCAATAGGAATTGGCGGAGCAGGACTATTGATAGCTGGACTAATGGGGACAAGTCTTGGAGATGAAGTATGGTGGTTTATACCATGGGCATGGCCGCTAAGATTATCAATGCTTCCAGGAGCATACTTACTATATAAACCGGGCATGGATTTCTTTACAGACACTAACCTTATAATCAATCAAGGCATTATTGGCATTGTGATATCGTCTGTGTTTTTTGCAGTTGTGTTGTTGGGAGGACTGCTTTGGTTTAAAAGATGGGAAGGAAGAAAAGTATACGAATAAAAAGTCCGAAAAGAGGTTATTTGATGAGTAGAATTCTGATTATAGATGATGAAAAAGAGCTTGTAATGTTACTTGAGGATGAACTTAAAGCTCGAGGTCATGAAGTAATGGTGGCCTATGATGGGGAAGAAGGAATTAAGCTTTCCAAAAAACAGCCGGATCTTGTTCTATTGGATATTATGATGCCTGGTATGGATGGCTTTGAGGTTTGCCGAAACATCCGTGATGATGTATTATGTCCTATTATCTTTTTGAGTGCAAAGCAGTCTGAAATTGACAAAATTAAGGGGTTAAATCTGGGTGGAGATGATTATATAACCAAACCTTTCGGATTACGTGAGCTTATGGCACGAATTGATGCCAATTTAAGGCGTGAAAAAAGGGCGCAATTTATTAATACTGAAAACAAGAGAACAAGACTATATTTCGGGAAGCTCAATTTAGATTTAAAGGAGCGTACTGTTAAAATAGATGGGAAGTCTATTGTATTGACAAAGAGGGAATATGATATTATTGAGCTTCTTGCTATGCACTCAGGCCAGGTCTTTTCACGGGAACATATCTATGAAAAAATTTGGGGGTATGATGCTGAGGGGGATGCCTCTACTGTGGTTGAGCATGTCAAAAAAATTAGGGCAAAATTCACTGCTGCCGATCCTTCCGTCGAGTATATTTCTACAGTGTGGGGTATCGGTTATAAGTGGAACAAAATTTAAGACGAGAGGAAACATTAATTATGAAAAATAGGCCCCTTAAAACTCAATTTCGTATTTCATTCGTTTTAATTGTGTTGTCAAGTATAGCGGCAACAGTTATAACTTACACTCTTGCGGTCATTTTATATATCAGTGTTGAATATAAAGCCATTTATCCGGCTAATTACTATGAAAATCAAATTCCCGGAATTGAGGAATATATCAGGCAGAATAATACCAATTTGCTTATGCCGTCTTTTCAAAGCAATTTCGATAAAATTATTCCGGATAGCGGAATAGGTTATCAAATTGTGGATGGTGAAGGTAAAATATTAAATGGGACAATTAAAGAAAAAATTATACAAAATCGTGATGAGTTATATGAAAAGATCAATACAAGAATAGGATGGCAAGGGAATTATGTTCGGATAGTACCCATAATTGAAGATGAAGGTAGAATATCCGGGGCTGTACTGCTTTCTTATCAGGTTAAAGCGTCTTATGCAGAAAGTTCTGCCAAGTGGTGGTTGACGCCTTTAATAATACTTACGTTTATTTCACCATTTATATATATTATTGTTTTTACGTTTATATTTTCAAAGATTTTCACCGACAATATTAACAAGCCGCTAAAGTTATTGATGGATGCGTCAAGAAAGATTAGGGAGAAAGATCTTGATTTTGAAATCAATTACTCTTCAGAAAATGAATTGGGCAAGCTCTGTAATGCT